>Ga0105248_10000108_pt1 | contig 93521 bp, 65 predicted proteins | sample KBSS34metaG_FD_81524 | JGI IMG/M metagenome (GOLD analysis project Ga0105248, IMG submission 81524) | Switchgrass rhizosphere microbial communities from Kellogg Biological Station, Michigan, USA - KBS S3-4 metaG | ecosystem: Host-associated > Plants > Roots > Rhizosphere > Soil | place... | reverse complement strand
TCGACGAGCTCGTCGAGCGACCCGGCGGTGAAGGAGATGTCCGCGTTGGCGATGACGATCCAGCTGCCGCGCGCACCAGCCGCGCCGCGGTTGGCGGCGGCGCCGTAGCCGAGGTTGCGGCCCGGCCGGACGAGCCGCGCCTCCGGCCGCTCGGCCGCCGCGGCGGTGCCCGCGTCCAGCTCGGGCGAGTTGTCGACGATGACGACCTCGTAGGTGCGCGCCGTCGCCTTGGCCAGCGTGTCCAGGAAGTTCCCGACGATCTCGCCGGACCGAAAGGTCACGACGACGACCCGCATCTCCGGTTCAGCACTCACCAGCGCCTCTTCCTGCTGTACCCACACCGCCGGAAAAACGGTAGCGCGATGCGTTTCCGCCCGACCGGCCGGGCCGGGCGCCCGCGGACTAGGCGTCGGCGACGGCGCGGGCGTAGCTGGCGAGGTGGGCGTCGGCGCAGGCCGCCCAGGTGAACTCGCGGGCCCGGGCGAGACCGGCGGCGGCGAGCTGCGCCCGCCGGTCGGCGTCGTCGAGCAGCGTGCCGAGCTCACGAGCGATCGAGTCGACGTCCGGCTGGGTGTAGGCGACCGCGTCCCCACCCACCTCGGGCAGCGACAGCCGCGGCGTGGTGAGCACCGGCGCGCCGCAGGCCATCGCCTCCAGCACCGGCAGGCCGAACCCCTCGCCGTGCGACGGGTAGGCCACCAGCTCGGAGCCGCCCAGGTAGCCGGGCAGGTCGGAGAACCGCAGGTAGCCGGGCCGCAGCACGCGCAGGTGGCTCGGCACGGACGCGATGGCGGCGTCCACCTCGTCGTCCCAGCCGGAGCCGCCCGCGAGCACGAGCGCCGGGGGCTCGTCGCGCCAGTGCACCGCCTCGGCCCAGGCGCGGATCAGGTTCGGCACGTTCTTGCGCGGCTCGAGCATGCCCAGGAAGGCCACGTAGCGGCGACTGCCGAGCCCGAGACGCATCCGGACGCGGCGCTTGTCCTCGTCCGTCGGCGGGTGGAAGGTCGCCGTGTCGACGCCGTGGTACGCGACGTCGGTCGTGGTCGACTCCCCGTCGAGGACGCGGATCAGCTCGTCGCGGGTCGCCTTCGACGGCACGATGATCCGGTTGGCCTTGCGCACCGCGGTCCGCATCGCCGAGCGGAAGAACGTCCCCTTCACGGCGGTGTGCATCTCCGGCTCGGTGAAGAACGTGACGTCGTGGATCGTCACGCACACCGGCCGCTGAGCGCGCAGCGGCATCGTGTAGTGCGGCGAATGGATCACGTCGGCGGCGACCTGCTCGGCCACCAGCGGCAGCCCGGTCTGTTCCCAGGCGAGCCGGGCCGGCCGGTGCGCGATCGCGGCGGGACCGGACAGAACGGTGGCGTCTGGCGCCATCCGGCTGTAACGCTCTTCGTCCGCCCGTTGGCACACCAGCGCCAGATCGGCGCCGGCCGCGCCCAGAGCCGCTACCAGCCCATCGACATAGCGCCCGACGCCGCCACGGTCCGCAGGGACCGAGGTGGCGTCGACGAGCACCCGGGGTCCCACGGCGCTCCTTCCACCGAGACGTGCTGCGAAGTCTCTCGTCTGTGCGAATCGGATCGGGCCTGCGGGGCGCGCGCAGCACCTCATCGCGCCCCGTCGACCCGCTGCTGTGGCCGTCCGCCCCGTCCGCGCGCGGTTTGCCCCCCGCGGCTTGGGACGGTGCATGCGACCGGGGCAACACTACGCCCGCCCGTCACCGGCGACGGACATGGCCGGGGAACCACTGACTCGACGGTAGAGCGCCCAGCAGGCGCGCGCTGCCTCTATCCAGCTAAAGTGCCGAGCCCGTTCGCGTCCAAAGCCCGACAGCCGCTGACGCAGCGCGGAATCGCCGGCAATGCGCACGACCGCGGCGGCGAGCGCCCGCGGGTCGTCCACCGGCACGACGGTCCCGGCCGGACCCGCGACCTCGACGAGCGCGGGGACGTCCGAGACGACCACGGGCACGCCGTGCGCCATCGCCTCCACGACGGGCAGGCCGAAGCCCTCCGAGCGCGACGGCGCGACCAGCACCGTCGCCCGGGACAGCACCACGGCGAGATCCGCGTCGTCGATCCGGCCGAGCGAGCGGAACCGGCCGGCCGGGACGCCGAGCTTCGAGGCCTCCGCATCGGTGTCCAGACCGCCCCAGCCGGGCTGCCCGACGTGCAGCAGCGGCAGCTGGGCCGCGGGGCCGGTGAGCATCCTCAGGGCCGCGAGCGCGACCTCCAGGCCCTTGCGTGGCTCCAGCGTGGCCAGGGTCAGCAGATAGCCGCCAGGCGGCAGCCCGAGCCGGCGGGCCCGCGCCTCGGCGTCCGGTCCGACCCTTAGCACCGCGTCGGCCGGGCCCTCGCCGATGACGTGCAGCCGGCCGTCGGGCACTCGCAGGAAGGACCGCAGGTCCTCGGCCACCGCGAGGGTGGGCACGACTATCGCGTCGGCGGTGCGGGCGGCCCGCGCCCCCATCTCCTGGTGCCACCGGGCGCCGTGCGGGGTGAGCGTCCTGGGATGCGTCCACGGGACGGCGTCGTGGATGGTGACGACCAACGCCGCGCCCCTGCGCCGCGGCGGGATCAACAGCGTGGGGGCGTGCACGACGTCGACGCCGGTCGGCGCCGGGCCGAGGCCTCTGGACCAGGCCGCGGCCAGCGTCCGGCGCCCCAGCGGCAGCCGCAGCGGCCCGAGCACGCCGGGGATCGCCGCGTCGGTCGCCGCCTGCCCGGCGGGGAACCGGCCGTCGCTGAGCCTGCCGGCGGCGCCGCCGAGACGCGTGGCCAGGCCCGTCGGCCGATGGCCGGGGCGCAGCGCGCACCAGCCGGTCACCCCGTCACCGGGGGCGGCGGTGCGTGCCAGCGCCGCCGCCAGCTCGGCCGAGTAACGACCGGTGCCACCCGGCACCGGGGCGAGCAGCTGCTCGACGAGGAAACCCACCCGCACGGGCCGGCCCTCTCAGCGGCGCCCGGAACGGCCCGGCCGCCCGGCGCCACCCGGCCGGCTGGTCCCGCCGGACCGTTTCGAGGAGCGCGCGGGCACGCTGGGACGACCGGATCCGGCCGGTCGGCGTTCGGCGGCCTTCGGCCCGGTCCCGCCGCGCTGGCCGGCGCCGGCGGCACCCGCGGCGCCGGCGGAGCGCCGGGCGGCGGTGACCGCGGAGCCGACCATGACCGCGCAGAAGATCCCACCGGCCACGTAGCCCCAGCCGCGGTGGTCGAAGAGCGCGAACAGCGCACCCATTCCGAAGATCACCAGGCCGAACAGCCCGACCGTGAGCAGCACAGCCACGGCTCGCTGCGCCTTCACCCGCGGTCAGCCACGGCGGCGGGCGTGCGTGAGCACGACACTGCCACCGTCGTCGGCGGTCCGTCGGTCGTCCAGCGCGACCAGCGGCGACAGCGGGGCGGCGGCGTTCCAGCCGGCGCGGCCGCCCTTGCTCGACAGCGTCAGGTAGAACCGTTCCGCCCGCTCCGAGCGGAACATGTGGGTCTGCGCGACGACGTCCAGGCCAGCCGAGTCCAGCAGCTTGCCGAGCACGTCCGCGGGATAGGTGTGCTGCACGTGGTAGCGGGCCCGGTGCCGGGCGAACATCGCCGGCCACCGCTCGGCCCGGGTCAGCGCGTCGGCGGACATCACCAGATCACCACCCGGGCGTAGCACCCGGGCCATCTCGGCGAGCGCCGCGGCGCCGTCGTCGAAGTGCTCGATCGCGCAGACGGACATGACCACGTCGAACGAGCCGTCGGCGAACGGCAGCGCCAGCGCGTCACCCTCGACCAGCCCGGGGTGGCCGCGCAGCCGCCGGCCGAAGTCCAGCTTGGGGCGGGCCAGGTCCAGGCAGACGGCGCGCGCGCCGCGGCGAATGGCCTGGCCGGCCCAGTAGCCGTCCCCGCCGGCGACGTCGAGCAGGGTACGGCCGCGCAGGTCGCCCGCCCAGCGCAGCAGGGTCGAGACCTCCCGGCGGCGCATGACGTGCACCTGGTGCCCGAAGTACGCCAAGGCGTCGTCGCGCAGCGAACTCATGCCCCCAGTCTGCCTTTCGATCCTCGAGGCGCCGGGGCCGGGGCCGCTAGCGCGGTCCGAAGGCCCGCGACGGGCGGCGGCGGCCGACCGGGGCCGGCGGGACGGGCAGCGGACCGCCGGTGGGCCGGCGCGGTCCCGGCGTCGCGACCCACAGGTAGGTCGGGACGAGCGGGAGCGCGGCCCGGGCGAGCCAGGCCCGCGCGGCGACCGGCAGCCGGCCAGGAACCGGGCGCGGGCCGACCGGGCGGCCCGTAAGGCCCGGGAGCGGCAGCCGCAGCAACCCCGGCAACCCCGGCAACCCCGGCAACCGGGGCAGTCTGGGCACGTCGGCCGCGGCGTGAAAGTCGTCGGGCGCGAGCAGGACCGGCAGCGTGTAGTCCCAGCCGTGCAATCCGGCGGAGGCGAGCATCCGGCGCAGACCGGCGCGGGTCCGGTAACGCTCGTAGTAGTGCTCGCCGCGGCCGGTGGCCCGCAGGTAGCGGTCGGCGAGCCGCCGGGGCAGCCAGGACAGCAGCGGCAGCCCGTGATGGGGCTCCATGACGCCGAGACGGTTGCCGAGGCCGAGGTAGGCGACGCCGTCCGGCGCCAGTACCCGGCGCACCTCGGCGGCCAGCGCGTCGGCGTCGACGACGTGCTCGTAGATGTGGTTCACGACGACGACGTCGACGGCCCCGTCCGCGAGCGGCAGCGCGAGCCCGTCGCCCAGCACGAACCGGGCGCGCCGGGCGAACCGGGCGCGGGCGCGCCGCAGCCCGGCGATGTCGATGTCGACGCCGGTCACCTGCGCGCCGGCGGCGGCCAGCTCGTCGCAGATGAAGCCCGCGGAGCAGCCCACGTCGAGCACCCGCAGCCCGGCGAGCGCCCGCGGCCCGGCCTGGTCACGGCCGAGGAAGTGCGCCAGCACGGCGATGAGCTTGCGGGCCTTGCGGCGGCGGGTGAACTCGTCGAGCGAGCGGGGCTCGATCTCGGAGTAGCGCAGCTGGCGGCCGCGAGCCTGCGAGGAGGGTGTCCTGGCTCGGTGGGGTCGCACCCGGCGAGCCGGCGCGGTGCGTGTCGTCGCTCTCACAATGCGTGAGAGTACAAATGGCTTTCTAGCGGTTACTCATTGTGCTGACCGCCTTCGCCCGGATCCGGCGCCCGTTCGGGTGGAGCCGGCCGCGGCGGCTGGCTGACGGCATCGGCCAGCACGTCGAGGTAGCCGTCCCAGCCGCCGGCCGTGTCCGGCGGGCGCACCTTGCCGGTCAGCGCCGCGAGCACGCCGGGCTCGTAGAGGCGGCGCAGCGCAGCGGCCAGCGCGGCCGGGTCGTCCGGCGCGACCAGCAGGCCGTCGCCCCCGTCGGCGACGGCCGCCGGCAGCGTGCCGACGGCCGTGGCGACCACGGGCAGACCGTGCAGGTGCGCCAGGTCGACGTTCTGCGAGGCGGTACCCGACCGGTAGGGCAGCACGAGCGCGTCCGCCGCCTCGAACAGGGCGGGCACGTCGGCCGCGTCGACGTAGCCGGGCCGCAGGTCGACGCGGTCACCGAGCCGCAGCTGCGTGATCAGCGCCGCGGTCTCGTCCGTGCCGCCCCAGAACTCGCCCGCGACCGTGAGCGCGACGTCCGGCGGCCCGGCGGCGAGCGCGCGCAGCAGCACGTCCAGCCCCTTGTAGGGACGCACCAACCCGAAGAACAGCAACCGCCGTCGCGGCTCCCCATCGCCGGCGCCGGGCGCCGGGGCGACGGCGCCCTCGCGTACCCGGCGGGTCGGCGCGGCCCACAGGTGCGGCGCCATCGCGGCGACGTGCACGGGCGCGGCGGTCAGCGCGGCCGCGCGAACCGCCTCGGACTCGGTGTGCACGAGGACGGCGTCGGCCCGGCGCAGCACCGCCCGGATCAACGGCTCGTCGACCGGCCGGCGCTCGTGCGGCAGCACGTTGTGGCAGAGCGCGAGCACCGCCGGGCCGCCGCGCGGGCGCCCGGCCGGCGGCATCGACGCGCGGGCGCGCGGCGGGCGGGCGCGGCCGAGCCCGGCCAGGATGCTCAGGTACGCCGGCGCCTGGATCGGGGTGACCACGACCACGATGACGACGTCGACGGTGGCCCGCAGCCGGCGCCCGAGCCGCACCCATCCGTCCGGGCGCCGCCAGGACAGCGGGTATCCGGTCCGGGCGAAGGGCTCCATCTCGGGTATGTCGACGCGTTGCTGGCCGGGGTAGAGCCGGGCCGGGTACTGGTCGGCCCAGGATTCGATCCGCACGTCGTGGCCGCGGGCGGCCAGCCGGTGGGCGAGCTCGGTGGTGTGCTGCGCTATCCCGCCCTTGTACGGGTGGGTCGGCCCGACGATCGCGACCCGACGTGGCCCGTCGGCCGGCACGGCGAGCTCAGGAGCTGCCACGGGAGCGGGCGACCAGGTCGCCGATCAGCGCGAGCACCGCGATCTGGAAGCCGACGAGGATCGCGAGCATCGTCGACGTCGTGACGTGGAAGTCGTACCGGATGACGTCGTAGATCAGCTTCACGAACCCGAGACCCATGATCCACAATGCCACCGGCATCAGGACCTTGATCGGGTCGAAGTACATGACCATCCGCAGGACCTGCAGGATGTACCGACGCGCGTCCCGGAACGGGTGGAACTTCGACTTCCCGGAGCGCTTCGCGTAGTCGATCGGGATGTAGTCCACCGGGTGCTGGTTGGACAGGAACGCCATCGTGATCGTGGTGACGCAGGAGAACCCGGGCGGGAGCAGCCGCAGGTACGGCAGGGACACGTCACGCCGGAACGCGCGCAGCCCGGAGTTCAGGTCGGGAATGCGAATTCCGGACAGCCGGGACGCGACCATGCGGATGAACCACTTCGCCGGCACCCGAGCCCATTTGTGGGTGCCCTCCTCGGTGAGCCGGGCACCGACGACCTGATCGACGTCCAGGTTGTCGTCGAGGTACTTGATGAACTCGGGGATCCGCTCGTTCGGATACGTCATGTCGGCGTCGGTCCACACGACTATCTGGCCGCGGGCGTCCTGCGTCCCGATCCGCCGAGCGGTGCCCGAGCCGCCGTTGCGGCGGAACGGCATCAGCCGCATCTTCGGGAACCGCGGCGCCACCTCGTAGAGCACCGCGAGCGTGTTGTCCGTCGACTTGTCGTCGATCACGAGCAGCTCGTAGCTGTACCGGCTGGCGTCCATCGCCGCGGTGATGCGCTCGAGCTCCAGGACGACGTGGTCCTGCTCGTTGTAACAGGGCAGCACGATCGTCACGTACGGCGCGTCCCGCTGGACCGAATACTGATCGTCGTCACCGGACCCCGTGAGCATGGACGCGTCCGGGGGGTTCGGCTGGCGGATGGCGCTGACACTCACGTCGGTATGACTCCCAGTCGCAGGTAAACCTGAGCTGCCTTGCCCACCGGGTAGGCGGGCAGGATGAGTGGCGCCGCCGGTGGCCTCTGCGCTCTCCAGCGTGACACGGTGTTGCGCGCGCCTCGACGGTGGGCGGCCTAAGGACACGCTAAGTCACGCTTGCTGGCGGAGTGCGCCGCCACGCGGCGAAAGGCCGCAAGGATGAACGGAGGGGATCGAGCCCCGGTGCTGCCGCCCGCGACGACGATGCTTAGTCTGGTAAGCCGTGGGTGCGTTCAGGAGCGATCTTCGCGAGTACGTCCAGCACGTCCGTGCGCTGCGCGCGGGCCGGGAGACCTCGGCGCTGGCGTTCGTCGCCGGGCTGCGCTACCCGCTGGCCTACGGCAAGCCGATCTGGACGGGCTCGCGCACGGTCATCGAGGGCCATGAACGGTTCGAGTTCGGCCCCGGCGGGGTGATGCGCGTCGGCCTGGGCTCGTTCGGCCTCTCCAGCCGGCACGACTCGTCCATCGTCCGGGTCCACCCGGAGGGACGGCTGCGCTGCGAGGGCGTGGTGTCGCTGCAGCGCGGCGTGCGCGTCGTCGTCGACTCCGGCCTGCTCCAGCTGGGCCACGGCACGAACATCAACGGGTTCGCGAACATCCTCGTGCGTGACCGGGTGTCCATCGGCGAGAACTGCACGATCTCGTGGAACACGCAGATCATGGACAACGACTTCCACCCGATCGTCGTCGACGGCGTGCAGCAGCCGCAGAGCGCGCCGATCGTCATCGAGGACCATGTCTGGATCGGCACCGGGGCGCTCGTCCTGAAGGGTGTGACCATCGGCGAGGGCGCGATCGTCGCGGCCGGGGCCGTGGTCACCCGGGACGTCCCCGCCAAGGCGATCGTCGCCGGCTCCCCCGCGAAGGTCATCGGCACCGCCGACGCCTGGTCCTAGCCCGGCCGCCGACCGTACCCGGAGCCGATGCCGCGCAAAGAGGTATCCGGTTCCGGCCGGGGAGCACGATCCCCCTACGATGGCAGGCGTCTATCGCTCGGGGGGTCTTTCCCTGTGTCCACTGTCGTGGAAGGCCGTCGGCCTGCCGTCGCCGACGCCAACCCGCTGCTCCCGCCTGAGGTGCGGTTTCGCCCCTGGCGGGTCCTGCGCGCCGTGCCCGCGCCCGTCTGGCTGATCACCGCCGCGTTCACGCTGCTGCTCGCCACCTGGTCGGTGCTGGTGCCGCAGTACCACGCCCCGGACGAGCCACACCACGTCGACGCCGTGCTGCGCCTCGCCGAGGGCCAGGGCTGGCCACCCGTCGGGCACGCGCTCGTGTCCCCGGAGACGGTCGGCTCGATCGCCGCCGCGCCGTACGGCACCCGTGCCAAGCCGCGGGAGCTCGCCGTCGGCCCCTTCACGAAGGCCGACGCGCCCGGACGCGCGGACCGGCCCGACTGGGGCGACCTCGCCCAGCCCGGGCAGCCGGCGCCCGACGTGCAGCAGATGATGCAGCATCCGCCGCTGTACTACCTGGCCGGCGCGGCGCTGGTGAAGCTCGTGCCGGGGGCACCACAGGACCTGCGGTTCGACCTTCTCATCGGGCTGTTGCGACTGATGAGCGTGCTCATGGTCGCCCCGCTGCCGTTGCTCGCGTGGGCCAGCGCCGACCGGCTCACCGCGAGCCGGACGGCCGGCCGGGTCGCCGCGCTGGTGCCACTCGCGATCCCGATGCTCACCCACATCGGGTCGAGCGTGAACAACGACGCCCTGCTGGTGCTGACCGGGGCGCTGACGACGCTCACGACCTGCTACGTGCTGCGCGGCGACACGTCGATGCGCACGGCCTGCTGGCTGGGCGCGTTCCTCGGCGCCGCGATGCTGTCGAAGTCGCTGGGCGTCGTGTTCGTCCCGCTCGCGATCGTCGCGTACCTGCTGGCCTGGCGGCGCGCCCGGCGGGCGCAGGCCCAGGTCGGCGACGGGCCGGCGCTCGACGACGACGAGACGATCGGCGCGGGCACGCCCCCCGCCAGCGTCGGCGGACGGCCCGGCACCCCCGACCTGACCCCGTTCCTGCTCGCCGACGCGACGGCCGGGCCCGCGGTCCGGGCCGGCGCCGCCCGCTTCCCCTGGCGTCCGCTGCTGGTCGGCACTGCGGCGGCGCTCGCCTGCGGCGCCTGGTGGTTCGTCGTCAACATCGTCCGTTACCACGCGTTCCAGCCGTCGACGCCCGGGTTCACCCCCGGCAGCAAGCTGTCGGGCTGGGGCGACTACGCCGACGTGCTCGTCAACGGCACGATCCTGCGCTGGTGGGGCGACTTCGGCTGGTTCGAGGCGCACGTGCCGGAGCTGGCCGCCCGGATCGGCACCGCGGTGATCGCGGTGCTGCTCGCCGTCGGCATCGCCCAGGCCCGCGGCGCCGCCAGGCGGATCGACCTGGCGCTCATGATCTGGCCGACGGCGGGGCTGTTCGCGCTGATGACGTTGCAGTCCGGCCTGCACTTCCACCGGACGTACTACGTCAGCGGCATCTCCGGCCGGTACCTGTTCGCCGGGGTCGCGTCGCTGGCGGTGGCCGTCGGCGCGGGTGCCGCGTCGCTCGGCAGGTTCTCCCGGTTCACCCCGCCGCTGGCGCTGGCCGGCGGGCTCGCGCTGCAGGGCGCGGCCGGCACCATGCTCTTTCGCCGCTGGTGGGAGGGGCCGCGCGGCGCTCGCCTCGACGGCCTCGACAACCTGCTGGCGTGGTCGCCGTGGCCGGCGCTCGCCGTCCGGATCGTCCTCGGTCTGTGCGCGCTGGCGCTGCTGGCGACGGCGGTCTGGTCCGTCGTCTTCGCCATCCGGCCGGTCCCGCGCGACCCGGGCGAGCGCGACGACCGCGGCGGTGGGACCGGCCCGGGCAGCGCGGTCGCGCTCGCGACGGCGGCCGGTGCCGCCGCCGGGCCCGACGGCGCCGAGGGGGGCCACGACTGGTTCGGCTCCGACCCGAACGCCCGGACCGGCGGCCATCCCATCCCGCCCGTCGGCGGCCGGCCCGGCGAGCCGCGGGTAGACGCGGAGCCGACGCTGACCATCCCCCGCCGCCCCGGCGCCCACCGACACCGCCGCACCTGATCCCGCACGCCATCCCCGCACTCACCGCCCTGACGCACCCAGCACTTTGCCGGCCGCCGCGACTGGCCGGAGCCCAAAGTGGAACTACCAGTCGTAACTGCACTGTGACGCTACGGCGTCGACGGTGGGGCCGCAGACTGAGAACCTGTCGGGGAGGGGCTACCGGCTCGGTCGGGGGTGGTCTGTGCGGGACAACCAGCACCAGACGCTCGCCTTCCCGTCGCTGGCCGCCGGCCTGCCCGCTCAGCCGGCGCTGCCGTTCCCGGCGCGCCAGGGGCTCACCCTCCCCACGCACCCGACCCACCCGCTCGGCGCCGTCGCCGCCGACCCGCTGTCCGCCGACGACCCCGAGGAGCTGGGCAATTACCAGCTGATCGGCCGGCTCGGCCAGGGCGGGATGGGCACCGTGTACCTCGGCGTCGGCCCACTGCGCGGCGCTGCGCCCGAACCGGGCGGCGTCCCCGGCGGCGGCACCGCCCAGCCCGCGAGCACGGCGGCCCCCGGCACGGGTCCCGGCGCGCCGGAACGCGGCTCGGCGGCCGTCGACAGGCCAGGCGGCGACGCGGCCGGCGGCCGCCCGGCGACCGACCACCCGGCCGGCGCAGGCATCCCAGCCGCCGCCATCCCAGGCGCGGACATCGCCGGGGCAGCAGGGGCGGCAGGCGCCGGCCCGGCAGGCGCCGGCCCGGCAGGCATGGCGGCCGCCGCCGGGGTCGGAAGCGCCGGCCTGGCGCAGACCGCGGCCACGATCGGCCCGAACGGCATCGAGGGCGACCTGCGACTGGTCGCGATCAAGATGATCCGGGCCGACCTTGCCCGGCTGCCCGAGTTCCGGGAGCGGTTCCTGCGGGAGGCGGACGTCGCCCGCCGCGTCGCCCGGTTCTGCACGGCCGAGGTGGTCGAGGTCGTCGACCCGCCCGACGGCCCGCCCTACCTCGTCACCGAGTACATCGACGGGTTGACGCTCACCCACGCGGTGCTCGCCGGCGGCCCCCTGCGCACCGGCGACCTGGAGAGGCTGGCCGTCAGCGTCGCCGCCGCGCTCACCGCGATCCACGGCGCCGGGCTGGTGCACCGCGACCTCAAGCCATCGAACGTGATCCTCTCGTCGCTCGGCCCGCGGGTCATCGACTTCGGCATCGCCCGGGCAACCGACGCGCACGGCGTGCTCAGCCAGGACATCCAGCGCATCGGCACGCCGGCGTTCATGGCCCCCGAGCAGGCCGACGGCCGACCGGTGACGGCGGCAGCGGACATCTTCGCGTGGGGTGGCCTGGTCACCTATGCCAGCAGCGGCGTGCTGCCCTTCGGCGACGGGCCGACCCCGGTCCAGCTGTACCGGGTCGTCCACCTGGAGCCGAACCTGGACGGGCTCAGCCCCTCGCTGCGCCCGATCGTCGAGCACGCCATGAGCAAGGACCCGGCGCGACGCCCGACCGCCCAGGAGCTGTTCCTGCGCCTGGTCGGCATGGGTCCGCCGACCCATCCCGACCCCGCTGTGAGCCGGGCGATCCGCGCCGGCGAGATCCCGGGCCAGCCCGGCGACGCGGCCGACGACGACGCCGACCCGCCCACGGACATCATCCCGGTTCCGGACCCGGCTCCGGCTCCGGCTCCGGCCGTCGACGGCGGCTTCGCGGGCGCCGAATCCGGCGGCCTCGGCGGGCTCGCGGGCCCGGCCGGGCCCTCCGCTGCGGCGGCGCACCCGGCGCACGGGCCGGCCAGCGCCGAGGCGGCGGGGCACGGCTGGTCCGGCGCCGACCGCGGCGGCGAGCACACCGGGGCGCACGGGCGCCCGTGGCGGGACCGGCTGCGCCACGGGTCACTGATGATCACGCCGCTGCTGGCGCTGATGCTGATCGCGGTGCTGATCCCGGTAGTGCTCGGCCGGGCGCCGACGTCGAGCCCGACGCCGACCTCGCTGGCCACCGAGGTCGCGTCCTCCGCCGACGAGATCCGGTCCACCGACCCGGGGCTCGCCGGCGCTCTGAGCCTCGCCGCCTTCCGGATCAGCCCCTCGCCGGCCGCCCGGGCAAGCCTGCGCACGTCGTTCGCCGGCGCGGCGGCCACCCAGCTGACAGGGCACACCGCGTCGGTGCTCGGCGTCGCCGTGAGCCCCGACGGCCGGCTCACCGCGACCGCCTCGGCCGACGGCACGACCCGCCTCTGGGACCTCGCCGGCGCGGGGCTGGCCGGATCAGACCCGGCCACGGCGGCCGGCGACGCACCGCGCGCAACGCCGACCCCCGTCGCGGTGCTGCGCGGGCACGACGGCTGGGTCACCGCCGCCTCGTTCAGCCCCGACGGCCGGCTGCTGGCCACCGCCGGCTACGACCGCACGGTCGTGCTGTGGGACCTGCGCGACCCGGCGACCCCGACGAAGCTCGCGACGCTCGTGGGCCACGACGGCTACGTGCTGTCCGTCGCGTTCAGCCCCGACGGTGGCCTGCTCGCGACGTCCGGATACGACGACACCGCCCGGATCTGGGACGTGCACGCTCCCTGGCAGCCGGTCCAGCTCAGCGTGCTGCGCGGCCATACCGGCTGGGTGCGACAGGTGACGTTCAGCCCGGACGGCCGGCTCCTGGCGACCGCGAGCACGGATCGCACCGCCCGGCTCTGGGACATCGGCGACCCGCGCAGTCCCCGGCCGCTCGCCACCCTGGCCGGGCACACCGACTACGTGTGGACGGCGGCGTTCAGCCCGGACGGGCGGCAGCTCGCGACCGGCGGCTACGACGGCACCGCACGCATCTGGGACGTCACCGACCCGGGCCGCCCCCGGCCGCTGGAGACTGTGCAGGCGGATGCCCGCTGGGTGCTCGCCGTGACGTTCAGTCCCGACGGCCGCACCCTCGCCACCGCCGGGCGCGACGGCGCGGTCCACCTCTGGGATCTGACCGCGGCGGGCCGGCCCGCCGCCGCCGGACGGCTCACCGGCCACACCGACTGGGTGGAGGACCTGGCGTTCGCCCCGGACGGCCGGTCGATCGTGACCGCCGGCGCGGATCACACCGCCCGGCTCACGCCGGTGGACGACGCGACGCTTCTGGCCGCGGCCTGCCGCACCAAGTCCAGCCAGCTCGATGCCCTTCAATGGCAGCACTACATCCCCGCCGCGCCTTATCGCCCCGTCTGCTAACGACGCCCGCGCGCCGCCCAGGCTTTGGGCAGCAAAATGCGCCGGCGACCAACCGGCGCCATTATGCGGAAGCATCGAAAACGACCGGTCGTACATATTTTCAGCGTCGCACGGGATTTCCGTCCGGCCGGAGTCTTGAAGCGTGGTGGAAACCGATCGGGCGGCCTCGTAGCGATGGGCGCGGACTGGCAACCCCAGGTGGTCACGAGCGCCCTACCAGGTATTCTCCCGGCCCAGAAGATTGATCCACACGCGTCGGCGTGACCGACTACCGGTGCCGACTCGCGCTGGGCGCCGCTCCGCCACGAACCGTGTCGGCTGACTGAGCCAATAGGCTCACTGAGTAAACACGGTTCGTCCACCCCGTGGTGAAGTGCGTCGGATGGGTGAGCCTATAGGCTCACTGAAATGACACAATCCGGAGCGCGATGGGAACCCCCGCCGACGGCCACCGAGCCGTCCCGGAATTCGGCGCCAGCCGACCACACCGGCCCGTCTCCGACGAGGCGCCAGCGGCCAGCTCAGCCGCGTGCACGCAATCACTACCCGTAGTCAACGCGAAGAACCCGAGCAGCCTCCCGCCAGGCGCCGGCGGCGCGGCGGCGGAGGCGGTCAGTTCGTGCTGTCGGGGCCGGGGTTGCGGTCGGGATTGGCGTTGCGGTCCGGATTGTGGCTGCGGCCGGGGGCGCGATGGCGCGGCTCGTGCCGGTCGCCGTTGAAGGCGCCGGAGCGCCGGCGGAGGCGGGGGACACCGGAGCGGTCGAACAGCGGCGGCTGGCCTGGGGCGCCCAGCTCCGCCGGCCGGCCCTGGAGATCCGCCGACGGGTCCAGCTGCGCCGCATGCACCGCCGAGCCGGGCGGGATGGGCTGGCCGGCCGGGATCGGCCGGCCGGCATGGATCGGTGCCACCGGCGGGACCACGCCCGACGGCCCCGCGCCGGTCGCCGGACCGAGAAGCGACGACGCCCGCGACGTTCCCGAGGCCGCGTCGGCTGGCCCCGGAAGCACGACCGTCGCCGGCGTGCCGACCGGACCGACCGCGCCGGCCCCGCCCCCGAAGGGGGCGGCGAAGCCGGCGGAACCTGCCGGGCCAGCGACCCCTAAGGGACTGGCGCCGGCGGTCGACGTGCCGCCCGCCGGCTCGCCGGTCGGGTATGGCTCGGCCCAGGCTGGCGCCGAGGAGGAGGATCTAGCCGCGAATGACCCGGACGGCCACGACCCGAGCGCCGCCGGGGTAGTCGTCTGCGGCGTCCGCGGCGTCAGCAGGACGGCTCCGGGCGGTACGGCGGACGCGTCCGGCTCTCCCGGCGGCGGCACGTCCGGTCGGGGCGGCAGCATCAGCGGCGGCGGTGCCAGCCGCGCGGCGCGGCCGCGGCGCGCGTCACCGGGAGACTGCCCGGGCGTCCACAGCGCGGGTTCCTGATGCCCCGGGCCGCCGGCGACGATGTCCGGCTCGCCGGCACGGTGATGCGGCCGGTGGCGGCCGCGCAGCCGCCCGTCGGCGTCTCGGCCCGGACCGTTGGCCCGGCCCGCGCTCGGACCACCCCCCGAACCGGCGCCGCCGGGACCACCGCTACCGAGACCACCGTTGCCCGGAGCACCGTTGCCCGGAGCACCGTTGCCGAGCCCGCCGTCCGAGAGGCCGCCGGCGCCGCCGGTGCCCGGGCCCGCGCCCGGCCGGCCGTCCCCGCGGCCAGCCCCCGGTCCGTCGCCCGCCGGCAGGGCGAGCCGGTTGGCGGCGCTGCCCGGTCCGAGGGCGCGCGCGGAGTCCGGGTCGGCGAGCTGGGCGCGGCGGCGTGCCTCCTCTTCGGCGAACCGTGCCCGTGCCTGCTCGTAGCGGCTGGGGCCGCGGCGCAGTCGCACTCGCAGCCGCGAGTCGGCGGATCGGACGGCGGCGACGAGGCGACCCTCGTCCAGCCGGGCGCCCAGCGCTTCCGCGGCCATCGCCCGTTCGGCGGTGAGTTCCCGCTCCAGCTCGGCGATCCGGTCGGACTTCTCGATGTCGAGCGCGACCAGCCGCATACGCTCGGCGTCCAGTTTCGACCATTCCTGCTGGTGCATCCGGGCGGCGGCCATCGCCTCGTCGCGCATCGCGACCACCCGCAGGTACAGCTCCAGCCGGTTGCGCTCAAGCCGGGTCAGCAGGGGGTTCGCCACCCAGGGCGCGAGCAGCTCGGCGATCCTGGTCGCGAACGGCGCGCGCCGGTCGACGACGACGCCGAGGCCGAGCACCGGGGCGACGGTGAAGAACCGCAGCTCGGGATGGCCGGCGACGAACTCCTCGACGGCGGTGCGGACGCCGTTGCGCGGGCCACCCTCGGCGAGGGCCCACGCGTAGTCGCCGCTGCCGCGGATCCCGCGGCCGGGGACGGCGTCGGGGTTGTCCAGCGTCACGCCGGAATCCCAGGAGTGTGGCTGCAGGTCGGCGTCGGTGAGCCGGTCGGGCGCCTGGTACCGGTCGCGTCGGCCGGTGGGCCAGCCGACGTCGTGCACGATGATCAGCGGGAAGGTGGCGCGGCCGAACTCGTGGACCGCGTCATCGACGGCGGTGAGCGTGGCGGCGACGGTGGCGTAGTTCGCGTCGCCGTCGATCAGGTAGGCGTCGGTCGGCGTGTGCGCCTCGAGCCCGGTCGTGCCGTACTCGCGGACCACGTCGATGTCGAGGCCGCGCCCGGCGGCGGGCACCCGGCCCGGCTCCGGGTCGACGACGAGCAGCCGGCCGCCGCCGCCGGAGCGCAGCAGCTCGACGACCAGGCTGGTGGTGGAGCCGTTCTCGGTCCCGAGGAGGGCGACGCTGCGCACGCCGGCCGCGGCGAGCAGCGGCAGCCAGACCTCGCGCAGGTCGACGACCGACCGCAGCAACAGCGAGGACGGCCCGCCGGCCCGGTCGGTCGCGCCCGGGTGGTAGGCGTCGACGGCGTCGACGGCGTCGCCACCGTTCTGGCCGTAGACGGCGAGCTCGGCCGCGCCGCCGGCCGCCGGGTCGGCGCCGGGCAGGTCGGCCGCCGCCAGCTCGGCGAAGCTCGCGCGCACGGCTCCCTCGCCCATCCCGTCGGCGCCCGCGGGACCCCCGGCGCCGGGGAGGCGCAGCGGCCCGATGTTCGCCAAGGCGGAGCGGACGTAGGGGCGGGCGGTGTGTGAGATGGGCTGGTCGTCCGGCCCGCCGGAGCCCGCCTCCCCGCCCGGGTCAGTGCTCGGCGTGTCAGTCACCGTGGGCCTCCCAGCCGGCCGTCTGCCCTGTTTCAGACCCGCCGCCGGATGCCGCGCGGCGAACGCCCGCCCGGGGCCGTCCAGCTGTCACCGCAGGCCTCCCAGCTGTCGCATCATCCGGCGGGCAGCCCGGCGCGGCAGTTGCGGCCCGGAGGTCGGGCCCGTCACGGCTGAGGCGGGAGCGGCCACCGGGTCGCCCCGGATCCCTATCCAACCAAAGGCGAACTCGACGTCAATTGCGTACGTGCCGCCCAACTCTGGCATGCCGGGCAGATCCAGGTTGTAGACGAGTTGCGGGTCGTCGTCGAGGATTTCGGCCAAGTTGGGTTGCAGTATTCGCAGCCCCACCAGCCCGAGGACAATGCCGCGCCTACGCTCCACCAATCCGGCGCCGCCAGCCGCGTCCGGGGGGATACTGCCCCCCACCGCCGGAATAGAGCCCGGTCCCTCGAACGCGGTGATCGTGACCCGTCGCGGCTCACCCGCGCCGACGACGTGGAATCCGAGGGTGAGCCAGTCCAGCCGCAGCAGACCCCGCCGGCCCGCCGGATCGACCCGGACCCGGCGGACACCGACGGCGTCATTCACCCGCAGCCGCGCCAGCGTCAACCCGTCCCGGCCCGCGTACGACACCGCGGTCGCCTTCGGCCCGTGGGCGAAATCCGCGCCGGTGTCGACATACACCTCGACCGGCCCGGCCGCGGCGGGCGCCGACAGCTCCCGAGGATCGATGCCCGCGGCGGCTGCGAGCTCGGTCACGACCGCCAGCGGCCGGTTCGCGACGGCGGCGACGGCGGCGGGCCATGGCGCCTCGCGCAGCGACAGCTGCGCGAGACCCGCCGGGCTCAGATACGGCATCCGCCTGATCAGCTCGGCCGGCAGCAGGCCACGGCCCCCGTGCTCGGCGACCTCCCCGACCCCGACCCCGGCCGGGACGTCCGCACCGCCAGCCGCACCGGCCGCGCGGTCCACCCCCACGACGCGCAGCCCGGCCGAGGCCGGCTCGTCGTCCTCGCCGTCGTGTCGCCACGATCCGAACGCGGCCGCCTCCGCCGTCGTCGGCCGGGCGACGAACCGGGTCAGCATGCGCAGCAACGCGAGCCGGGCACCGTCCGCGCACAGCGACGGCAGCGCGCTGTCGGCACTGTCCGGGCTCTCCGCCCCCCGGTAGCGCAGCCATTCTCGTTGGAAGGCGCGGGCGCCGTCCTGGGCGGCGGCACGCTGCGCGAGCTGGGTGCGGCTCGTCCGGGCGAGTCCCAGCAGCGGGGCGGATGCCTCGTCGAACGAGGCCAGCGGGCCGGCGTCCGCCCGCGCGACCTGTTCCACGACCGCCGGGGCGCGCAGCAGCTGGCCGGCGAGGCGCGCCGGCTGGCCGGCGGACGCCAGGTAGCCCTCCATCCGGTGGCCGGCGAGCCGGTGCTCCAGCGCGGCCGGCCCGGTCGCCAGGTAGAGGCCGACGGGGACGACCTCGCGACCGGTGGCGGCGAGCAGCCGGGCCAGCAGCGCCTGCGTCGTGCCATCCCAGCCGAGGTCGACGAGCACGGCGGGGCCCTGCTCGGGCAGCACCTCGTCCAGGTAGCCCAGGAAACGCTCACGCAACCGCTCGGCGGCCAGCACGATCTCCCCGCGGACGCGGTCGTCGCGGCTGAGCGTCTCCAGCAGCTCGTCGAGGATCTCGTCGAGCAGCCCGGCTGGCACGTCGAGCCGGCGCCCGGCCAGCGCGGAGATCCCCGGCACCGCCGCGAGGTCGACCCGCAGCCGGCGCAGCAACGCGCCGACCGTGGCCACGGCGCCGCCGCCGACGGAGCCGCCCGCGGGGCCGCCGCCCGCCCGGCCCGTCGCGGCGGCCGCGGGGCCGGTGCCGGCATGGGCGAGGAAGGAGCGAAGCTCGGCGGGCGACGCCTCGAAGACGTTGGCCAGCGCGCAGACCTCGCGGGAAGCCCACAGCGGCCGGGCGATGATCCCGGCGTCCCTGCCCGGGCCTTCGAGCAGGCTGGCGACGAACTGGCCGGAACGCATCAGGCAGAACGCCTCCTGCGCGCCCAGCTCCTGGGTCCGCTCGACGACCCACTCGGCGAATCCGGTGAATACCGGGCCGAGCACCGTGGCGCCGGTGTCCCAGAAGCGGCGCAGCGCTCGCGGGACGGCGCTGGCCTCGGCGGTGTGCAGGACGCGGGCGCGCAGCGCGGTCAGGCCGAAGTCGCCGTACTCGGGGTCGACGAGGGCCGCGTCGTCCGGATCGTCGAGGAGCCCCTCCATCGCGAGCGTCCCGCGCAGGTCGGCGGCCGGCCCGCCGCGGCGCACGGTCGTGACGGCCACCCTGGCCGGGATCGCCGGGCTGGGCGCCGGCCGGGCGCCCCGGGCCTTCCCGGGGTGCGAGTCGTCGCCGGTCGGGTCGCCGCCCAGGTAGAGCAGCCGGGACGCGGGCGCGCCGGTCGCGGCGAGCACGTGGCCGAGTAGGCCGTCGGCCGTGCCGACGCCGACGTCGGCCGAGGTGAAGGGGCCACCGAACGGGATGCCGGCGAGCTCGGGCCGGGCGAGCAGGCGGTCGAGCTGCGCCGCCGACAGGCAGGTGTCGGCGACCAGGTAGACCGGCAGGCCGAGCTTGAGGGCGGTGAGCTCCACCAGCTGGGCGGCGGCCAGATCGACGCGGTGCGCGGCCCGCAGGGCGCAGACCTCGGCCTCGACCAGCCCGGAACGCTCGCCGGCGCCGGGCAGCGCGGGCAGCAGCAGCCCCCAGATCTCGTCCAGGCGTGGCCGCGGACCGTCGCCCTCGCCGGGGGCCGATCCGCCGGGACGGGTGGCGAGCGCGCGGTGCCTGGCCCGGCGCTCGGCCAGGATCCGCAGGTGGGCGAACTGGCCGGGGGTGACGCCGGCCGGCAGTCGGCCGGCGGCGGCGAGCCGCTCGCCGAGGAGCAGGAACAGGTGCGCGGGCCGGGGCACCAGCCGCCACAGCAGGGTGTCGAAGACGTCGACGACGAGGGCGTCGGCACCGCCCGAGTCGAGGTGCGACCAGGCGTGTTCGAGCCGCTCGTCGCCGAACATCGCGGTCACCCCCTCCAACATCGCCGGTCAGCAGACGGCGCGGGAAGGTTGGCGACATGTCGGGAGTCCCGAGACAACGGGAAGCCCCATGTGTCGCGCCACCGCGGGCGGTCGCCTCCGACGGTCGCGAGCAGCCGCGCGGGAGGAGCCAGTCATCACGCTGGAGGCGGGATGGCTGCGCCGTCGCCTCCTTCGGCCGGGTGGGGACACGGCGCCGACCGGTGCCGGAGCAGGCTGGCCGATACTATGAACCGCTTCCAGGATCCCGGGCACCGGCGGCGGCGGCCCGGGGTGGGGTGCGGGCGGTGGGATCGTTGTGCGTCTGCCGTGCTCGTCCCGTGCGGCGGCGGTCGTCACGTGTCGCCGCGTACGGCCGGATGGGTCGGCCATCAGACAGGCCCGCTGGCACAGATCGATCGCGGAGCGCTACCGTCGCCGGATCCAGACCTCACCCGCGTCGAGAGGCCGGGCGGGCACCATGGCACGATCGGGACGACAACGGGCCGCGCCATGGCGCGCGGCGGTCCCGCGACGTCCAGGGGTCGGGCGTCGACCAGGGTCGAGAAGGAGCCGAGGAGTGCAGCTCGCAGGTGCTGGCCCCGCCGCCGGCCCGGGCGGCGCGGCGGAAGCGTCTCCGGCACCGTCGACGACCGCGACGGCGGGGCCGCTGTCGGCGTCGGCGGAGCCCGCCTTGTCACCGTCGACCGAGTCGACGCCGTCTTCGTCGGCGCGGCCGGTGGGCTCCCGGTCAGCGGAGCCGACGATGCCCCGGCCAGCGGAGCCGGCGATACCCCGGTCGACAGAGCCGGCAACGCCACCGTCGGCGGAGCCGAACGGATCGTCATCGTCGCCCATGGACGGGCCGTTGGCGGGTAACCCGTCGAACGGCGCGCCACTGGCCGGCTCGCCTCCTCGGCTGGCTGGCTCGCCGCCTCGTCCGCAGCCGGCCCGCAGGCCCGGCGCCGGTCCTCGGCACGCCGCCCGCAACGCGCCCCAGACCACCGGCTCGGTCGACGCGACCAGCAACCCGGCGGCGATGGCCCGGCGGTCGCGGGCGCAGAGCCGGGTTCGCTGGGAGCTGCTGCGCAACCTGATCCGCAAGGACATCAAGGTCAAGTACAAGGGCTCGACCCTCGGCTTCGCCTGGTCGCTGGCCAACCCACTGCTGCTGCTCGTCGTCTACACCTTCGTGTTCCAGGTCGTGTTCAAGTCCGGCGTGCCGAGGTTCGGCATCTACTTCCTGTCCGGGCTGCTCGTGTGGAACGCGTTCGCCGGCAGCGTCTCGACCGCCTGCGGCAGCGTCGTCGGCAACGCGAACCTGGTGAAGAAGGTGCGCTTCCCGCTGGCGGTGCTGCCGCTGTCCGCGGTCGGCTTCGCCGCGGTGCACTTCGTCCTGCAGCTCCTGGTGCTGCTGGTGCTGACGATGGCGCTCGGTTATCCGCTGATCGGTGGCGGCCTGCTGCTGCTCGTCCCCGCCAGCGCGGTCGCGCTGATCTTCACCGTCGGGATGTCGATGCTGGTCTCGGCGCTGTCGGTGCGTTTCAAGGACGTGCCGCACCTCATCGAGGTGGCGCTGATGGCCTGGATCTGGCTCAACCCGATGGTCTACGCGTTCGGGCTGATCCAGCAACGGCTGCACGAGTACACCTGGATCTACGAGTTGAACCCGATGGCCGTGGTGGTCATGGCGTTCCAGCGGGCCATCTACGTCGACGCGAACGCAACCAAGCCCGACGGCACGCCCCTGCAGGTCCTCGCCGACCCGGGGTACGTCTACTACCTCGAACGTCTGGCCATGGCCGGCGGGATCTCCCTGGCCGTGCTGGCGCTCGGCGTCTGGGTGTTCCGCAAGCTGCAGGCCGACTTCGCCGAGGACCTCTAAGTGAGCCAGACCTCCCCGCTCCCCCCGGCCGCCGGCAGCGCGCCGGCGGCCGGCCCGACGCCGACGGTCGGCCGGCCGGCCGGCGCGACCGCCAGCGTCAGTGCCGGCCTGCTGCCGACCGGCGGCGCGAGCGCCCGGGGCGGCGCCGTCGCGGCCGGATCCGGCCCGGCCGTGATCCGCGCGGCCGGCGTCAGCAAGAAGTTCGTCTCGTACCACAAGCGGGCGACGAGCCTGAAGGAGGCGTTCGTCCGCCGCGGCGGCCTGGCCGGTGAGGACTTCTGGGCGCTGCGCGACATCAACATCGAGATCCCCCGCGGCCAGACCGTCGGCCTCGCCGGCGCGAACGGCTCCGGCAAGTCGACGACGCTCAAGGTGCTCGCCGGCATCCTGCGCCCGACCAGCGGCAAGGTCGAGGTACACGGCCGGATCGCCTCGCTGCTCGAGCTCGGCGCCGGGTTCAACGGCGAGCTGTCGGGGCGGGACAACGTCTACCTGAATGCCTCCCTCCTCGGCCTGTCCAAGCGGGAGATCGACCGACTGTTCGACTCGATCGTCGACTTCGCCGAGCTGCACCACAAGATCGACGACGAGGTCAAGCACTACTCGTCCGGCCAGTACGTCCGGCTCGGCTTCGCCGTCGCCGTGCACGTCGACCCGGACATCCTGCTCGTCGACGAGGTGCTCGCCGTCGGCGACGAGGCGTTCCAGCGCAAGTGCCTCGCGAAGATCGACGAGTTCCGCAACCAGGGCCGCACGATCCTGTTCGTCACGCACTCGCTCGACCTGATCGAGAACATGTGCGACCGGGTAGTCGTCCTGGAGGCCGGCAAGGTCATCCACGATGGCGCCCCGGGGGTCGGCACGAAGCTGCTGCGCCAGCGACTCGGCAGCTCGCCGACCGAGGGCGCCGGCGCGTACGGCACGGCGACGGTCCGCCCGGAGACGCTCTCGTTCAGCGCGCTTCCCGGCACGGCGCCGCAGATCGCCTACAACCCCGGCGACTCGATGACCATGAGCGTCGGCATCGAGGTCGCCGAGGGCGCGCCCGCGGCGATCCGCGCGCGCTGCGTCGTCGTCGGCCAGAACGAGATCCCGATCTGGGTGATGGACACGCCGGCCGAGGGCATCCCGGTCAGCCCGGGCTTCACCGTCCTCGACTACACCATCGGCTCACTCCCAGCGTTGCTCGGCGCGTTCGCGGTGCGGGTGGAGGTCGCCGACGCCGCGACCGGCTCGCCCATCACCTCCCGCCGCTTCCACGAGCTGTTCGGGATCGACGGCTCCCACGCCGAGGGCCTGGTCCACGTCGACTACGAGGCGAGGCCGCGCGCATGACCGACACTGAGTTGACCGCCAGCCCGGCCGCCACGGCGCCCGCCTCGACGATGGCGCCCACGCCCACGCCCACGCCGACGGCGGCGGCCGGCTCGCTGACCAAGGCCGCGCCCCAGGCTCCCGGGGTGCGTGGCACCGCCGGCTCCGGCGACGCGGACGGCGCGGTGCCCGCCGCCGGGCATCCCGACGACGGCGGCGCCGGCGCCGGCTGGGGGGAGCGGCCGCTGGCCACGATCGTCATCGTCAACTGGAACGGCGCCCACCTGCTGCCGCCCTGCCTCGACGCGGTCGCGAAGCAGATCACCGGCTTCGGGTACCAGACCTGGGTCGTCGACAACGCCTCCAGCGACCACTCGCGCGCGATGCTCGCCGAGCGGTACCCGTGGGTGCGGGTGCTCGAGTCCCCGGAGAACCTCGGCTTCGCCGGCGGCAACAACGTGGCGCTGCGCCAGGTCAACACCACCTACGCGGTGCTGCTGAACAACGACGCCGTCCCGGAGCCGGACTGGTTGGCCAACCTGCTGGCCCCGTTCGAGGCGCCCGGCGGCGACAAGCTCGGCGCCGTCACCGGCAAGGTCGTCTTCCTGCCGCGGTTCCTCCGGCTGCGGCTGGAGACCCCGACCTTCTCGCCCGGCCCGCACGACTCGCGGTCGCTCGGCGTGCGGATCTCCTCGGTCACCGTCAACGGCCACGACGTGCTGCGCGAGGTCCTCTGGGAGAAGCTGACCTACGGCGCCGAGGGGCCGCCCACCGGGCCGTTCTTCTGGACCCGCGGCAACGGCGAGCTCCTCGTGCCCGTGCCCGAAAGCGGCACCGTCACCCTCGGGCTCACCTGGGCGGCCGAGACCGCGAAGACCGTGGTGCTCAGCTGGGACGGCCACGCCGGCCCGGCCGACGGCGGCCCCGGGTGGGCCGCGGCCGACGGTGGCTCGGCCCGCTTCGCCGCGCTGCCGGTCACCGGCACCGAGCCGAACGTCGTCTCGGTCACCATCGACGACACCGCCCCCCGCGTCGACGTGATCAACAATGTCGGCGGGATCGTGCTGAACGACGGCTACGGCGCCGACCGCGGCTACCAGGAGGTCGACACCGGCCAGTTCGCCAACCCCGAGGAGGTCTTCACGGCCTGCGGCAACGGGATGGCGATGCGCGCGGCCCTCGGCCACGACCTCGGCTGGTTCGACGACGACTTCTTCCTCTACTACGAGGACACCGACCTGTCCTGGCGGATCCGGTCCCGGGGGTTCAGCATTCGTTACGTCCCCGGTGCCGTGCTGCGGCACGTGCATTCCGCGTCGAGCGTCGAGTGGTCCCCGCTGTTCGTCTTCCACACCGACCGCAACCGGCTGCTCATGCTGACGAAGGACGCGACGCTGCCGCTGGCCGTCTCCGCGGTCGCGCGCTACCCGCTGACGACCGCGTCGATCGGGCTGCGCACGCTGCGCCAGGCATGGAAGGCACGCAGCCGGCCGGCGGTGCGGCCCACGCTGCTGCGGCTGAAGGTGACCTGGTCCTACCTGCGGCTGTTCCCGGCCATGGTCCGGCGCCGCCGGGAGATCGGCCGCACGGCGAGCGAACGCCGCCGATCGCTGCAGGACTGGCTGGTGTCGCGATGATCGTCCGACCCGACGAGCCGTCCAGCGCCGAGCACTACCTCGCGGCCAGCGGCCTGGAACGGCTCGACGGCGACACCGCCGACGCCGGTGGTTGGTCGGGCGAGGAGTGGTCGGGGCCGGTGGCGGGTTCACCCGGGTCGCCGTCCGCCGGGTCGCCGTCCGCCGCCAGATCGCAGCCGATCGACTTCGATCCGCTGGACCCACTCGGCCTTAGCCGGCTCGGCCCGCTGGACGGACTGGGTCGCGCCGATCCGCTGGACCGGCCGGCCCGGTACGACGAGGACGCCCGGCCGTCGCTGCTCGGCTCGCCGCTCGAGCCGCTGGACCGGTCCGTTCCGGCCGGCGACGACGGGCCGCTCTGGACCCACGACCCGCTGGAGCGGCCCGGCCGGCTCACCCCGCTGCGCGGGCTGGAGCCGCTGCCACCGTTGCCGCCGCTCGGCGCCCCCCAGGTCGACGCCGCGGCGCCCGACCCGCCGGCACCCGCGCCGCGGCGCCAGGACCCGTGGTCGGCGCCCGCGCACCGTCCGGCGCTGGACCAGGCGGCGGCCGAGCGCGACCGGCTCTCGACCGGCCTGGAGTCGCTCGGGTCGGAGTCCCTCGGGTCGGAGTCCCTCGGGCTGGAGTCGCTCGGGCTGGAGTCGCTTGACGGGGCGCAGCCCGCGCCGCGGCCGTTCCAGCCCGGGTCGTCCTATCCCGGGACGCGGGCCGCAGCGCCGTCGGAGCCGGCCACGCTGTACGGCTCGGCCGGCCTGGAGCCGCTCCCCGGGCAGTTCGATGGCGTGCCGCTGGAGGGGCAGGTCATCGACCGCGCCACCGGTCGGCCGGTCGGCGGCCCCGCCGATGACGCCCGCGACCGCCCGCCCGCGGGCACCCGCGGGCGCCCGTTCGCCGATGCGTATCGCCTCGCCGGCGAGCCGGCCCACCCGCTCGGTGACGGGCCACGCGACGACTCCGTGCTCGACCGGGTGGTCCTCAACGGCTCCGGCTGGGACGCCGCGCCGCTGGACGCGCCAGCCCTCGACGGCACGCTCGGTGACGGCAGTCCGCACGACGCAACGCCGAACGACGCAACCCTGCACGCCGGCGCCAGCTTCGACCTGACTGACTCCGCCGGCGCCGACCTCGACGACGCCGGGTTCGAGCGGACCGACTCCGCCCGCGCCGACCTCGACGGGGCCGCGCCTGCCGGCGCTGCTCTCGATGGCGTCGCGCTCGACGCGGAGCAGGTGATCGACGTCGACCCGCTGCGTGACGTGGATCTGCACGAGCCGCTCGACGAGCTGCCGCGCTGGGACCCGCTGTCCGACGACCTGCCGGAGGAGCTGGCGGCGAGCCTGACCGCCGAGCCGGCCCGCGCCGACGACGTGCTCGCCGTCGTACCTGACGGCATCGGCGCATCCGACGCCACCGCGTCCGACTCCGCCGCGTTCGACTCCGCCGCGTTCGGTGACGCAGCGTTCGACGGCCCGGTGTTCGACGGCGGCTCGGTGTTCGACGACCGCCCGACGTTCGACGACGGCCAGGCCTTCGCCGCCGACCAGATCTTCGATGGCGGCCACGCGTTCGACGACGGCGTCGCGTTCGACAGCCGCTCGAGCTCCGACGATGGCGCCGCGTTCGACGGCGGCGAGGTCTACGAAAGCGGCAAGGTCTACGACGGCGACCGGGTCTTCGACAGCGACCGGGTCTTCGACAGCGGCGAGGTCTACGAAAGCGGCCGGGTCTTCGACAGCGGGGCGGCGCTCGACGACGGGCCGCCGTTCCGCGCTCCGGGCTCGTTCGACGACATCCCGGCCTTTCCCGCTCCCGGCTCGTTCGACGAGCTGCTGGGCTTCGTGGGCGGTCTCGGCGGCGGCTACGGCGACGCCCTGCCCGCCGAGACGCTGGGCGAGCGCTCGCTGGCCGAGTCGGGCGACCTGACGGCTCCCGACGCAGCCGGTGCCATCCCGGTGGACATCCTTCCCGTCGGTGCCGAGTCCGCCTCGATCGACAACGTCGACGCCGCCTCGGGCGTCGACGTTGCCATGGATGACGACGTCCTCGCTCTCGCCGATGAGCCGGCCACGGCTGAGCCGGTCGAATCGCCCGCGGCCGATCCGGCGCCGGTCAGCTGGGATGACGCCGACGCCGACGCCGACCCGGAGAACCGCTCTGACGCCGACCGCCCGGCCGCTGACAGCCCGGCCGCTGACAGCCCGGCCGTCGACGGCGCGGGAGTCGACAGCAGCCCGGCCACTGACAGCCCGGCCCCCGGCATCGCGGCCTCCAACGTCGCCGGCTTCGACAGCGCCGGCTTCGACGGCGCGGCCACGGACAGCGCGGTCGTCGACAGCGCGGCCGTCGACAGCGCGGCCACGGACAGAGCGGGCTTCGAGGGCGCCGGCGCCGCCAGTGCGGGCGACACCGGCGTCAGCCCGGACGACCTGCCCAATCCGTCCGCGCCGGTGCACCCGGACGAGCCGGCCGAGCGGGCGTTCATGCTCTACTCCGGCTTCGCGGGCGAGCGGCGGCACGTCGGGTTCCAGATCGGCACGCTTCCCGAGCCGGTGATTCCGGAGCGTTCGGTGCCCAGCCTGGCCGTGCCGGCCCGGCCGGCCGCCGACGAGGGCTCGCCGGCGCCCGTCTCCATCGGCGGCGCGGTCCCGTTGCGAGCCCGGTTCGCGGGTGCGCCCGCCGGGGCTGACGGCGCCGCGCGCGTCGCCGACGACGCCGGGAACGCGCGCCCAGGCGGGGTGGCGGCGGCGGAGAAGCTGGTCGACGCTGACCCCGTGAACCCAGACGACGACGCCCCGGCGCGACCGGACGTCCCGGCGGGACCGACCGAGACCGGCCCGGCCGCGGCGGGCTCCGGAGGCATTCCCTTGACGGGCGAAGCGACGACGACTGGCCCGTTGACACTTCCGACCGGGCGGCAGGTGCGGGCGGCCGTCTACAACCGGTTCTGGCACTCGATGGGCGGCGGCGAGCGCCACAACGGCATGATCGCCCAGGTGATGGCCGCGGACGGCGTCGAGGTGGACATCCTCGGCCACTCCGACGTCGACCTGGCCGACCTCGGCGCGCACCTCGGCCTGGACCTGTCCGGCTGCCGGTACACCCGCATCCCGGACCGCGGCGAGGAGGACCTGTCGGTCCGCTCGGGCGAGTACGACCTGTTCGTCAACGGCTCCTACATGAGCCGGCTGCCGACCCGGTCGCGCAAGGCCGCCTATCTGTGCTTCTTCCCGACGCCGTTCGACCACGACATGGCGGCGTGGCGCAAGGCGGCGGTGCGCTCCGCCGGGCCGCTGCTGCGCGGGGTGCGCCCGGCGGTCGACTTCGGCCTCGGCTGGTACCCGCCGGAGGGCGGCCGGGTACGGCAGTGGCGCTGGTCGTCCGGGAGCGCGGTGCTCTCGATCTCCCCCGGCAGCGAACGGGTGCTGCGCGGCGACTTCGGCCGCCCGGGCGCCCCGACCGGCACCTCGCTGCGGATCATCGACGCCGCCGGCGAGACGCTCGCCAAGATCGACGTCGGCGCGGAGTTCGTCGCCCACGAGATCCCCTTGCCCGAGTCGCCGACCGGCACCGAGATCACCCTGGTCTGCGAGCCGTTCACCCCCGGCCCGGCCGACGTGCGCGAGCTCGGCGTGGCGATCAGCCGGCCACGGGTGACCGACGCGGATGAAAGCCCGCGCGCCAAGGTGGCCCTGCGCTTCCCGTGGCTGCTGCGCGACCCGCACGACCTGGCCTGGCTCGACCGGTACGACGCGGTGATGGCCAACTCCGACTACACCCGCGGCTGGATCCGGCGGATGTGGCGGCAGGAGGCCGACATCCTCTACCCGCCGATCCAGGTCGACCGGCTGCACCCGGCGGCGACGCGAGACAAGACCATCATCACCGTCGGCCGGTTCTTCGCGCCCGGCCTGGGGCACGCCAAGCGCCAGCTGGAGATGGTCCAGTGGTTCGGCGAGCTGCACGCCAGCGGGACGATGCCCGGCTGGACGATGCACGTCGTCGGCGGCATGGAGGACTCGCAGAAGCCGTACGTCGAGGAGATCAAGAAGGCGGCCGTCGGGCTGCCGGTCGAGGTGCACCCGAACGCGGCCCGCCCCGAGGTCGAGCGGCTGCTGTCGTCGGCGTCGGTGTTCTGGTCGGCGACCGGGTGGGGCGAGGACGAGCGGCGCAAGCCGTGGACGGCGGAGCACTTCGGGATGACGACGGTCGAGGCGATGGCCGGCGGCGCCGTACCGGTGGTCATCGACCGGGCCGGCCAGCGCGAGATCGTCCGGCACAGCATCGACGGTTTCCGCTGGACCGAGCCGGCGCAGCTGCTGTCGTTCACCCGCCGGCTCGCCACCGAGGACGACCTGCGGGCGCGGCTGGCCACCGAGGCCGCCGGCCGGGCCGCACACTTCTCCGACGCGGCCTTCGCCGAGCGCTGGCGCCTGATCGCCGCCCGCCACCATCTGTATGAAGGCTGACCAGCCGCCGCTACGGGTCGTGCTCGACGGCACGCCCCTGCTGGGGCGGCGGACCGGTGTCGGTCGCTACGTCGCGAACCTGTTGGCCGGCCTGGCCGAGCTGGCGAGCGACGAGGCGCTCGGGATGGCGGTTCCCGTTCCGGTGCGCCCGCTGGAGCTGGCGGCCACCGCGTTCACCTGGCGGGGCCTCGACAGCCTCGCGCAGGCCCTGCCCCCCGGCGTCGCCGCGACGGCGCGGCGGGCGCCGGCCCGTCTGCTGCAGGACGTCTGGGCGCGCGGCGACCGGCTGCCGGTGGAGCTGCTCACCGGCCGGGCGGACGTCGTCCACGGCACGAACTTCGTCCTGCCGGCGCTGCGCTCGGCGCGCGGCGTGCTGACGATCCACGACCTGTCCTACCTGCGCACCCCGGACACGGTCCGCGTCGCCTCGGCGAGGTACATGACACTGGTCCCGCGTGGGCTGCGTCGGGCCGCGGCGGTCATCACCCCGAGCCAGGCGGTCGCCGAGGAGGTGATCGCGGCGTACCGGATCGATCGGGACCTCGTCACCGCCACGCCGCTGGGAGTGGCCGACGCGTGGTTCGACGCGGTGCCGCCGGGGCCTGGCTGGCTCACGGCGCACGGCCTTCCCGAGCGTTACCTGCTGTTCGTCGGCACCGCCGAGCCGCGCAAGAACCTCAGCGTGCTGCTGTCCGCGCTGCGCGGCCTGCACGGCACCTACCCCGACATCCCGCCGCTGGTGCTGGTCGGGCCGCCAGGGTGGGGGCCCGCGCTCGACACTGCCGGGCTGCCCGCCGGCGCCGTCATCAGCGCCGGCTACCTCGACGAGGCCGACCTGCGCACAGCCGTGGCCGGCGCCGCCGCGCTGTGCTTCCCGTCCCGGTACGAGGGTTTCGGCCTGCCGCCGTTGGAGGCGCTCGCCGCCGGGACGCCGGTGATCGCCGCCGACATTCCCGCGGTCCGCGAGGTAACCGCTCCGGTCGTCGGCGCCGCGGTCCGGCTGGTCCCGCCGACGGACGCCGACCGGCTGGCCGACGCGCTGCTCGACGTGATCGACGGCGGGCACGGTGGGCTGGCCGACGGCTCGGCCCCGCCGGCGCGCCCAGGCGGGGCCGCGGGGCTCGCCGGGGCGCGGCCTGGGGCGGCTGATCCGCGGCGCGCCGGCCGCGAACACGCCCGGAGGTTCACCTGGGCCCGCACGGCCGCCCTGACCGCCGCCGTGTACCGGCGTGCCGCCGAGTCCTGCTAGGGCAGCGCTTCCTGGGGCGCGTTCAGTCGGCGGGACGTCCGGTTGGTTCGGCGGCGACGGCGAGGATCTCCGGGCCGCCGGCCTCCGGACCGCCGATGACGGCCGTGGCCGACAGGGGCGTCGACGAGGTCTGCGGTGTCGGCGCTGCCGCCGGCGCCCCGGCGTGGACCTCGTGGACGAAGCGGCCGCCGCGCAGGAGCGAGGCACCGGCGGCTATCAGCGTCATGACGATCGCCATCGTGAACACGATCGTCAGGCCATGGTGGAACGGGTCGGTGATCAGCGTGGGGAAGAACTCCTTGCCGGTCAGCGTCTGGCTGTCGCTCGGCGCCAGGGAGGCCAGCGTGTCCGAGCCGACGAGGTGCTCGATGGGGTTGTAGCCGAGGAAGGCGGCGAACAGGCTGCCGACCGGCGGCAGCGAGCCGACCTGGTTCGCGACATCCGACGGCACGCCGTGCGCTGTGAGCCCGCCGGTCAGGGTCCGCGGCAGCACCGAGGCGAGACCGGCGATCATCAGCGAGAAGAAGACGCCGATGGACAGCACGCTGCCGGAGTTCATGAAGGTACTGCGCATGCCGGAGCCCGAGCCCCGCAGGTTCGCAGGGATGGAGTTCATGATGGCCGTGGTGTTCGGCGCGGCGAACAGGCCCGAGCCGATGCCGTTCAGCAGCAGCAACAGCGCGAACGTCGGGTAGTCGAAGTTCGTCGGGATCAGCAGCAGCCCGGCGAACGAGCAGGCGGACAGCAGCAGTCCACCGGTGGAGAACAACCGGGCGCCGAACCGGTCGGACAACGCCCCGGACACGGGCCCGGCGGCGAGGAAGCCGACCGTCAACGGCAGCATGTAGATGCCGGCCCACAAAGGTGTCTGTTCATAGGTGTAGCCGTGCAGCGGCAGCCAGATCCCCTGCAGCCAGATGATCAGCATGAACTGCAGGCCGCCGCGGGCGATCGCCGCGAGCAGCAGCGCGATGTTCCCGGCGGCGAAGGACCGGATCCGGAACAGCTCCAGCTTGAACATCGGCTGGTCGACCTTGGTCTCGATGACCGCGAAGGCGCCGAGCACCACCACGCCGCCGATCATCGCGGTGAGTACCTTGGGGTTGGTCCAGCCCATCGTGTGGCCGCCGTAGGGCTGGATGCCGTAGGTGACCGCGGTGAGCAGCGACGTGAGGCCGACGGCGAAGGTCAGGTTGCCGAGCCAGTCGATCTTCGCGGCCAGGCGCTGGCCGTTGTCCCGCAGGCTGCGGTAGGCCCAGATGGTGCCGACGAGGCCGATCGGCACGTTCACCCAGAAGATCGCCCGCCAGTGCCACTCCGCCAGGACGCCGCCGAGGACGAGGCCGAGGAAGGAGCCGCCGAGCGCGGCGACCTGGTTGATGCCGAGCGCCATGCCGCGGCGGTTCGGCGGGAACGCGTCGGTGAGGATCGCGACCGAGTTCGCCGTCAGCATCGCGCCGCCGAGCCCCTGGACGATCCGGATGATGATCAACCAGAGCGCGGCCTTCGTGCCGGTGAACGGGGTGAGCGCCAGGGCCGCCGAGGAGACGGTGAAGATGGCGAAGCCGGCGTTGTAGATCCGCACCCGGCCGTACATGTCGCCAAGCCGCCCGAGCGTCACCACCAGCACGGCGACCGCGACCATGTACCCCATCAGCATCCAGAGCAGGTAGCTGATGTTGCCCGATTCCAGCGGGTCGAGCCCGATGCCGCGGAAGATCGCCGGAAGCGAGATGATCACGATCGAGGCGTCGATCGAGGCCATCAGCACGCCGACCGTCGTGTTCGACAGCGCGATCATGCTGTAATGCCGACCGCGGTCGTCCGGCTGGGCGCCACCGCCTCTGGCGGGGTCGGCACCGGGGGCGGCTGGGCTGGGGGGTCTGGGCGGCCTCGCGGTCATCGTCGGTGCTGCTCCCCTCCGGGCCGGCGGTCGGCGCCGTTGGAGGTGAGCCCGCGGACGCACCACCGAGCAGGCCCGAGGAGTCGGCGGCGCATACTTGCTTAACACGAGCTAACGATCGACATCACCGCGTAACGCAGCCTGACGCGCACGTTACAGATCAACTAGGGCCCCGGTGACGTCACGAGCGCGGCCGGACGCAGAGGCCGCCAGAACGCAGCGCCGCCATCCTCAGCGCCGCCATCCTCAGCGCCGCCATCCTCAGCGCCGCCGACTCGGCGCCGACGACTCGGCGCCGCCAGCTTCGGCGCCGCCCGACCGGCCCCGAGCCCCCGGCCCTCAGGCGCCGCGGTCGACCCGGACGTCGAGATCGACGAGGATGCCGGTCTGCACGGTGCCCACCTCTCCCGCGCACAGCGTGCTGCTGAACCGGTCCGGCGAAGTCGTCACATCCTCGTATCCCACCGGCTCCGCGGTCGGCTGCCAGTTCTTCGGCGCCGCCTCGACCATGTGGCGCGTCACGACCCGAATCCGGCGGATCGTCCCCTGCGTCTCGGGAAACGACTCCGGCGCTCCGGCGTGGTGATCCTCGCCGATGTAGCCGGTGACCCGGACCGGACCGGCCGTGGGGCGCCGCGCCACCCAGTACAGCGACAGGCCGTCGGCCACCCCCGGAGCGCCCAGCCAGGTGCCGTACCGCGGGTCAGCCGACCCGAACCGCGGGGTGCCGTCGTCCAGGCAGGCCGCGACCAGGTCCAGCTCGACGAGGCCCGGGCCGACTGGATCGTCCCGATCCCCCTGCTCGGTGAACAGCAGCTGCCAGGTGACCTCGTCGCCCACCGACGGCGGGTCCATGCAGCATTCGATCTGCCAGCTTTGGACATGCACGGGCAGTCGCATGTCCACATCGTCCCGTTTTCTCGGCTACCACGTGCGGGATATCGGCAGGAGCGCCGCCACCCGCACCGCGATCCCCCGTCTCGCGGCGCGCACGCCCGGGGGTAGCGGCCAGGCCGGCACGGCGTCGGCGGCGAGCACCCACATCGCCGCGGCCACGAGCAGCAGGCCGGCGAGAGCGACGACGGTAAGCGTCCACAGGGTGAATGTCGGTTCGGGGACGCCGCCCAGGACGAGGGCCGAACGCAGCCGCCCCGCGGTGTCGTAGGGGTGCAGCCGAGGCAGCTTGAAGGCGAGCTCCCGCGCGGCCATGACGGCGGCCATCGTGGCGAGCGCGCCGACCGCGGCGACGGTCGGCAGGCCGCGCCGGGCTCCCGGCAAGGCGGCCAGGGCGGCGGCGAGCAGCAGCGCCGCGACCGGCATGGCCGGCAGCAGATACCGGGCGAACCACGCGCCGCCGGCGGCGACATAGCCGACAAGCGTGGCGACCACGACCGCCACGTGCAGCGCGACCACCGCCCACGCGACCGCGTCCGGCAGGCGACGGCGCGCCGCGCCGCGCAGGCCGGCGCGCTCCCGGATGGCGTCGCGCCGGCCCGCGCGCCGCCGGGCAACGGCCCGCCAGGCCGCCGGGCTCGCCCGGGCTGCGCGACGCAGCAGGACGAGCCCGAGGCCGACGGCGAGCAGCAGCAGCACGAGCTTCGGCCCGTCGGTCAGGTCGCGACCGTCGGCGAGCAGCCGGGGGCGGCCGTAGAAGCCCCGGTAGATGGCCCAGAGGAACACACGCGAGTGCAGGATCTCGTCCGCCGTCATCGGCTTCTCTGAGATCGGGAACATCGTGGCGATCAGTGAACTGCCCGTCGGATCGCCGTACAGCCGGTTGTTCCGCGCGTAGAACCAGCCGATCCCGGCGCACACCACCGCCGCCCCGCCGACGACGGTGGCGGCCGCGTACCCCAGCCGACGCCACCGTCCATGGGTGTGGAGGGCGACCGCGGCTCCCGCGGCCGGCAGCAGGATCCCCGCCGCGAGCAGGCCGCTCGCCCGGGTCGCCGCCGCGGCGAGCACGACGGCCGCGAAACAGCCGAGGCGGGTCCACGACGGCCCGCGCCGGATGATCGCGACGGTGGCGGCCAGGCTGGCGGTGATCGTCGCGACCGACAGGCCGTCGTTGTAGATCTGGCCGCAGGCGTTGACGAACATGCCGACCGTGCCCATCACCGCCGCGGTACCGACGGCGAGGTCCGGCCGGCTCGGCACGAGCTCGCGCACCAGCCAGGCAAGCGCGGCGAGCGCGGCGACGCCCATGGCGATGTTCAGCAGCCGGGCGGCGCGCAGACCGGCGATCGGATGGCCGGCGCGAAGGCCGGCGGTGAGCGGCACCGACTCGACGGCGTAGAACAGCGGCGGATGGTTGGCGGTGTACGTCAGCTGGGTGTTGCCCCGCACGCCGCGCGCCCCGCGCGCGCAGGGTGGCATGGCGGCTGCGGCCATCTCGACCGCCGCCGACGGCGGGCGGGCCGCCGCGGTGCCGCCGGCGGCCACCGGCACCGCCGCCGGCGAGCCGGCCGCCGGGGCGGGGCCGGACGTGGCCGGGCGCGGTTCGGCCCCCGCCGCGCCGCCGGGCCCGCTGGTCCCGGCCGGGGGGCGGCTAGGGCCGCTGGTCGCGGCCGGGGGGTGGCTGGGCTTCGACGGGCCGCGGGGCGGGGCGAGGCGGGCGCGGGCCGCTTCGAGGCCGGCCCTGGCCTGTCCGGCGGTGACCACGCAGTCCGCGGGAATGCCGGGCATCCCGGGGAAGACGGCGTGGACGGGGGTGTCGATCAACGGCAGCGATCCGCCCCCGACGTCCAGCGCGTAGGAGACGTGCTGGGCCTCGTCGGCGCTGGTGAACGGCGGCACCACGAGCGCCGTCAGCGTGGCCAGCGCGGCGAAGATCAGGCTTGCGCCGGCGACGCCGGCCACGAGCCACCGCCGCGTCCCCGAACCCGCCGTCGCCACCTGGCATCCCGATCATCGCGGGCGGCCGGTCCGCGTCGGCCAATGCACCCGAAGGAGACGTTAGCGGCCGGCCCGACCAAGGCGGCTTGCACCCACCCGAGTCGGGCATTCGCCGGCGGATCAAGCGCTCCGGGGCGTGACCCTGGAAGGTGATTCCGGGTGGTCAGGTCTGCGCGGCCGAGTCGCGCGGCGTCGAGTACGGGCGACGCGACGGGTCGGCGGTGCCGGGCTCGGCGGGCGACGGCAGCGGGCGAAGATCCGCGATGGCGGCGAAGTCGTCCTCGCCCTGGCCGCGGCGAGCGGCGTCGGCGGTCAGCCCGAGCACCACCTGGGCCACGCCGAGCTGGCGGGGCGTCGCGCTGACCGCGAGCCGGACGTCCTTCGCCAGCGCCTCGACGGTGAACGCCGGCGGCGCGAAGCTCCCGGACTCGATCATCGTCCGCTTGTAGCCGAGGATTCCGCCCAGGAAGCCGCCGGCCAGCTCGTCCAGCACGAGCCCGCGGTCCAGACCGAGGTCGACCCCGAGGGCGACGGTCTCCGCGACGGCGGCCATCGCCTCGGCGAGGCTGAGGTTGACGACGAGCTTCAGGGCGCTGCCCGCGCCGACCTCGCCCACCCGGGTGATCCGCTCCGGGTCGCCGAACAGTTCCAAGGTGGGCCGGGCGGCCGCCAGATCAGCCTCGCTCGCGCCGACCAGGATCTTCAGCTTGCCCTCGCGGGCCGGCCCGAGCGTGCCGAGGACCGGCGCGTCGACGTACCGCAGCCCGGCGGCGGCCGCGGCCCGGCCGAGCTCGCGGGCCGCCTCCGGGCCGACCGTCGTCGCGTTGATCACCAGCAGGCCGGTGGGCGCGGCCACGTGCACCGACTCCATCACCTCGCCGGCCGACTCCGGCCCGAACAGGACCAACACCGCCACGTCCGCGTCGGCGACCGCGTCCGCGACGGACCCGGCCTCCCGAGCACCGGCGGCGACCAGGTCGGCGGCGCGGCCGGGCGTGCGGTTCCAGACGGTCAGCTCATGGCCGCCGGTCAGCACGCGGGCCGCCATCAACCGACCCATCTTGCCTATTCCGAGAAATGCCACCCGCACGATCGGCCTCCCGTCGTCGTCCGATTGCCGCCATGAATCCTGGCCTACCCGGCCCAACCGGCCCTGCCCGCCGTCGACCGCTTCATTGCGGCTGTCTCGGCTGGGACAGACTCTGCCGGAACGGACTGCGCCGCGTCTGTCTCGGCCGGAACGGACTGCACCGCGGCGGCCGGCGCGCCGCGCAGGGCCCGCGCGAGACTGGCGGCGCCCAGCACCGCGCCGGCACCGAGAACGCCGATGACCGACGTGAGATAGCGGTAGTCGAAGCCGGCCGTCAGCGCGCTGATCACGAGCACCGACGCGCCGCCGCCGGCGGTGAGCCAGAACATCGGCGGCGGCCCGGGCCGGCGGCGGCGGCGCGCGACCGGAACCGCCACCAGCCCCGCGACGAGGCCGGCGCCGACGAGTGGCATCGGGGCGTAGCCAAGCCGCGCGTAGCCGGCGAGCCCGTCCGCGAGCCCCGACCGCATCGAGGTGACGATGAAGTAGCCGTCGGCCGAGCGCGGGTCGCTCGCTGGCAGGACGTTGGTGTCGGCGGCGGGCAGCTCCCAGGTGTCGGCCCGGGACGTCTTCAAGGTCTCGTGCCGGGTCGGGGCGAAATAGCCGACGAGATAGCCGCCCGACGTCCGCAGCAGCATCCACGGCTGCGCCCGGACCACCTCGTTCGCGAACTCGCCGGCGAGCTCCTCCCGGCCCGCCGGGATGCGGATGTGCCCCTGGCGCAGCGGCGACGTCGCGGGCCACAGGTAGGTGTCGGGCTGGGCGCGGTCCGCGACCGGGCGGGGGTCGCACAGGGTCCGCAGGTCGGGGCGGTCCGCGGGCAGGGCGCCGCAGTCGGCGAACGGCGCGACCCGGCCGTAGAGGAAGAAGCCGGAGTGCGCCGAGACGCTGAAGTGCCGCCCCTCGGCCAGGCTCCACCCGCTGTACGCACAGATGGGCGCCGCGGCCGCGCCGACGAACGCGAGGACGGCGGTGCAGGCGCGGACGACCTCGCCGGCCCGGCTGCCGCCGCCCACACCGTCGTCCCGACGCCGGCGGCGGTAGTCGGCGGCCGCGCCCACGACCAGGACGGCGGCGGCGACGGCGAGCGGCCCGTAGCCGACGGTCCGCACGGCGACGCTCGCGCCGAGCGACAGCCCGGCGAGCGCGCCGGCCCAGATCCGCGGCCGGCCCGGCCTGGCCAGCAGGAGCAGCCCGAGCGCGGTGAGCACGCCGAACACCGTCTCCGCCAGCACGAACTGGCCGAGGTCCAGCACCCAGGGCGCCAACAGCATCGGCGCGGCGCACAGCGTCGCCAGCCATGGTCGCCGGGTGACCCGCACGGCGACCGCGTACAGCAGGACGCCGGCGGCGAACGTCAGCAGGTGCTGGATGACTACCAGTCGGGTGAGGTGCGCCTCGCCGCCGATCAGGCGCAGGAACATCGGGTAGCCGGACGGCCGCCAGTCCTGCGGCCACAGCCCGTGCCACGCCTGGTCGAGGTAGGCGCCCGAGTCACCCAGGTACATCAGCGCCGGCCGGTAGGCGGCGACGACGAGGGCCCGCAGGGCGAGCGCCAGCAGCGCGACGGCGCCGAACGCCGCATGCCGCCGGGCCCAGCCGCGCGACCGTGCCCAGTCAGGCCGCCGGGGCCAGTCAGGCCACCGGGGCCAGTCACGCGTACGGGCCCCGCCACGTGGCCGCGACCGGCGCGACGGGGCGGGCGGGGTCGGCGACGGCGCGGCCGGGAAGGTCGTCCCGGTCGCGGGCGGCTGATCCACCGGCGTCGCCATCGTCGTCAAGTGTCCCAGCCGGGCCCGGAGGCCCGCTCCGCCCTCCCGTGTCTCCGCGTGGCGGCGGCATCCCGGCGGCGGCCGGCCCTCGCCGACTCCCCTGGGCGGCGATGCCGAGTGGCGACGTGACCCAGATCTCTGCAGTCCGAGAATTTTTGCGTTGACTGCAAACTTGTAGAAGAGGCAAAGTTGTAGAGCACGCACGATTACCCGCCCGCGGCGCAGCGCCCAGCCCCAGCGCGAACCCTGACCCGCGGCGCGGCCGGCGATCGTGCAGGGCCACCCGAAACGAGCACGAGCCGCGAACCACGAGCCCCAGGGCCCGGGCGCGCACCTTTGGAGACACGCAGATGACCTCGCCACGCAGCGCCGCCCGGGCCGCGACCACCCGGCCCACCCGGACGAAGGACGCGCCCCTGACCTCGACCGCCGGCCTGGGAACCGCCGCGACGCCGGCCGGTGGCAGCCGCCGGATCTGGCTGATCGTCGCCGCGCTCGGCACCGGGCTGCTGCTGGCCTCCCTCGACCAGACGATCGTGTCGACCGCGCTGCCGACGATCGTCGGTGACCTCGGCGGCGCCTCGCACCTGTCCTGGGTCGTGACCGCCTACCTGCTGGCCTCGACGATCTCGACCCCGATCTGGGGCAAGCTCGGCGACCTCTACGGCCGCAAGCGCTTCTTCCAGGCCGCCATCGTGATCTTCGTGGCGGCGTCCATGCTCGCCGGCCTCAGCCAGTCGCTCATGCAGGTCATCGCGTTCCGCGCGCTGCAGGGCCTCGGTGGCGGTGGCCTCATCGTCGGCGCGATGACGATCATCAGCGACGTGGTCTCGCCACGGGAGCGCGGTCGCTACCAGGGCGTGTTCAGCGCGCTGTTCGCCGTCTCGTCGGTGCTCGGCCCGCTACTGGGCGGCCTGTTCGTCGACCACCTGTCCTGGCACTGGATCTTCTACATCAACGTTCCGGTCGGCATCGGCGCGTTCGCGGTCGTCACCGTGGTGCTGCCGGCGATCCGCAACCGGTCGAAGTCGACGATCGACTACCTGGGCGCCGCCGTCCTCGCCGCCGCCACACCTGCCTGGTGCTGTTCACCAGCCTCGGCGGCTCCTCGATCGCGTGGAGCTCGGCGACGAGCATCGGCCTCGCGGTCGGCGGTGTGGCGCTGCTGGGCCTGTTCGCACTGGTCGAGCGGCGGGCGGCCGAGCCGCTGCTGCCGCCGCGGCTGTTCCGGGTGCGGGTGTTCAACGTCGCCAGCCTGATGAGCTTCGTGTCCGGGTTCGCGATGTTCGGCTCGATCATCTTCCTGCCGCTGTTCCTGCAGGTGGTCAAGGGCATCGACCCAACCGTGTCCGGGCTGCAGATGCTGCCGATGAGCGGCGGCCTGATGATCGCGTCGATGGTCACGGGGCGCCTGATCTCCGCCACCGGCCGGTACAAGGTGTTCCCGATCGTCGGCACCGCCCTGATGACGATCGGCACGGCGCTGTTCTCGCTGCTCACCCCGGACGTGTCGACGCTGCGGCTGAGCCTGTCGATGTTCGTGTTCGGCGTCGGGGTGGGCACGGTCATGCCGGTCCTCACCCTCTCCGTGCAGAACGCGGTCGAGCCGCGGGACCTGGGCGCGGCGACGTCCGGCGCGACGTTCTTCCGCTCGATCGGCGGGTCCTTCGGCACCGCGGTGTTCGGCACGATCTTCGCGAACGTGCTGGCCGGCAAGCTGGCGCACCTCACCGGCGGCGCCCCGCTGCCCGGCGGGGTCACCGGCTCGGACGTCAGCCCCAAGATCATCGCCGCCCTGCCCGCGGCCCTGCGGACCGGCTTCGTCCAGACCTACACCGACGCGCTGCAGGTCGTCTTCCTGGTCGCCGTGCCGGTCGCCCTGCTCGGATTCCTGACCGCGTGGCTGCTCCCCGAGCTGCCTATGCGCCGCGACAGCGGCGTCGACGCCCACTCCGAGGTCGGCGCCCATTCCGAGGTCGGCGCGCTCGCCGGGCCGGCCACGGCCAGCCCGATCGCGCCCGCGGCCGTCACCGTCGGGCCGGCCCGGAGGATGGACGAGGACCTGCCGGAGGTGACCATCCCGGACACGGTTCCCGCGGAGCTGCTCGCCGAGGACCTGGTCGGACGAGCCGGTTCACCCCGCTACGCCGGCTGAACCGGCGGCCGGACGAGAGCGCTCGGCCGAGTCGCCGCGACGGCACCCGGCCCAGCATTTCTTTCACAGTCTGCAAACTTGTATTGACGGCAAACTTGTAGAGCGTGCACGATATGCCGTAGCCGACCAGCCACCGTCGGCATGGCAGAGCGGAGCGAGGAGGTGCGCCCGATGGGAACGAGTGCGGGCGTGGCCGAGGCAACCGAGCTTGGCCTGCGAGAGCGCAAGAAGCGCCAGACGCGGGAGGCGATCCGCCAGGCCGCCGTCCGACTGGTCGCCGATCGCGGGCTGGACGGAGTGACCGTCGACGAGATCGCCCAGGAGGCGAACGTCTCCCCCCGGACCTTCTTCAACTACTTCCAGTCCAAGGAAGACGCCCTCGGCGGGATCGACAAGGACGAGATCGACGAGGCGTGCGCCCGGCTCCGCGCCCGGCCGGCCGACGAACCGCCGCTGTGGGCGCTGGCCGCGGTCCTGACCGCCCGCCTCCAGAACAAGATGCTCGACCCACGCGCGCACCAGGCCCGGGTGGAGATCCAGCGGAGCCACCCGCAGCTGTTCGGCGCGCACGCCACGACCTGGCGCCGCTTCGAACGAGGCCTCGCCGAGGTCATCGCCGAGCGCACCGGCCTGTCGGTCGATGACGACCCCTACCCGACGACCGCCGTCGCCGTCGCCATGGCCATCGTCCGGTCGGCGGTTTCCCACTGGCAGCGGACCGAGAACCCGTCCGCGGCGGCGCTGGCGGAGAACCTGCACGCCGGGTTCGACTCCGTCGCGAACGGGCTCGCCCCGCCCATGCCCGGGCGGCCGGACGCCATCGCGAGGGCGCAGCCGGCGCTGGCCGAGACGCCGGCCGCCCTGCCGCGGGCCGCCGTGCCGTCCTGAACCACCCCGTTCCCGAACCGCCCCTTCCCGACCGCCGCACTCCTGAGCCACCGCACTTCCGAACCACCGCGTTCCTGAACCACTGCGCGCCACTGCACCACCGCGGCACCCGCACCGCCGCCGCTGGCCGAACCACCGTGCTTTTCCTACTCACGGGCCGCCCTGAACCGCCGCGCCCCAGCCCACCCGCGCACGCGCCGCTCCCGGCGCGCGACGCCCGCCGACCATGGTCCGTCTGCCGCGAGGGAGAACGTGATGACGCCGCCCAGCCCAGCGAGCCGGCCTGCCCAGGCCGCCCGGCCCGCCGCCGCCAACGCGGCCGAGCCGCCGGACAAGCCCGCCGGCCACCGGGTCGGTCTGATCCTCGTCGCCCTCGGCGTGGGCATGCTGCTCGCCGCGCTCGACCAGACGATCGTGTCGACCGCGTTGCCGACGATCGTCGGCGACCTCGGCGGCGCCGAGCACCTCTCCTGGATCGTCACCGCCTACCTGCTGGCCTCGACGATCTCAACGCCGCTGTGGGGCAAGCTCGGCGACCTCTACGGCCGCAAGATCTTCTTCCAGGCGGCGATCGTCATCTTCCTGGTGGCCTCGGCTGTCGCCGGGCTCAGCCAGTCGATGGGCGAACTGATCGCGTTCCGCGCCCTGCAGGGGCTCGGCGGCGGCGGCCTCATGATCGGCGCCCAGACGATCATCGGCGACGTGCTGTCGCCCCGGGAGCGCGGCCGTTACCAGGGCGTGTTCAGCGGCCTGTTCGGATTCGCGTCGGTAATCGGCCCGCTGCTCGGCGGCCTGTTCGTCGACCACCTGAACTGGCGGTGGGTGTTTTACATCAACCTGCCGCTCGGCGCGATCGCGCTCGTCATCGTCGCCTCGGCGCTGCCGTCCACCCGCAACCGGGTGAAGCGGTCGATCGACTACCTCGGCACGCTCACTCTTGGCGGCGCCACCGCCTGCCTCGTGCTGTTCACCAGCCTCGGCGGCACGACCCTGGCCTGGGACTCCCCGGCCAGCATCGCCCTCGCCGTCGGCGGCGTGCTGCTGCTGATCGCGTTCGCCGTCGTCGAGCGGCGGGTGGCCGAGCCCGTCTTCCCGCCGCGGCTGTTCGCGAACCGGGTCTTCAACGTCTCGAACCTGATGAGCTTCGTCTGCGGCTTCGCGATGTTCGGCGCGATCACCTTCCTGCCGCTGTTCCTCCAGGTCGTCCAGGGCATCGAGCCGACGATGTCCGGCCTGCACCTGCTGCCCGTGATGGGCGGCATGCTGGTCTCGTCGACGATCACCGGGCGGCTGGTGAGCCGGACCGGCATGTACCGGCCGTACCCGATCATCGGCAGCGCGCTCGTCGCGGTCGCACTGATCATGCTCGCGGTGCGGATCAACCCAGCGATCAGCGGCGCGGAGCTCGTCACCTACATGGGGCTGCTCGGCCTGGGGCTCGGCGGCGTCTTGCCGGTCCTCGTCGTCTCGGTCCAGAACGCGGTCGAGTTCCGCGACCTCGGGGCGGCAACGTCCGGCTCGGCGTTCTCCCGTTCGATCGGCGGCTCGTTCGGCACGGCCATCCTCGGCGCGATCTTCGCGAACCAGCTGACCCACCGGCTCGCGACCGAGCTGCACGGCGCCACGCTGCCGGCCGGCTTCAGCCCGTCCGAGGTCAGCCCGAAGCTCGTCACCACCCTGCCGCCGCCGCTGCGCCACGGGTTCGAGGTCGCCTACACCGACGCACTGAAGGTGGCATTCGAGGTCGCCGCCCCCGTCGCGGCGATCGCCTTCATCCTCGCCTGGCTGATCCCACAGCTCCAGATGCGTTCGACCAGGCACGCCGAGGAGACTGGCCCGACCGCCGGTGGAGCGATGGCGACCGCCGTCACGCCGATCGAGGCGACCGTCGCTGCCGGCGGCGACGCGGTGGGCGACGCGACTGAGGCCGAATCCGACGTCGGTGCCGTCGGCGCGCGGTCGACCGCCGGATAGTTCACCGACAGCAACCACATCGACACGGCTAGAACGGCCGCTGACGGCCGAGCGCGGGCGGTCGGACCGATCCCACCGGTCCGACCGCCCGCGCCGCCAGTCACGGGCCCGTCGAGGTCCCGACGAAAGACCGAACCGTGTCGCCTCAGACCCTCTATAGGCTCACCAGATCGACACAGTCCCAGCACCCTTGGTCGAACCGTGTCGATCTGAGGTGTCTATAGGCTCATTCATCCGACACGGTTCGGGCATCCGAGCCGAGTCCAGGCCGCGCGGCACCCGTCGTCGGCGCGGCCGTGGCTGCGGCGGGCACCGAGGCGTCGTCCGTGGCGTCCTCGCCTCCGGAAAGGCGGCCCACGGGGGCCTCGGCGTCCGCGGCCACGCGTGCCTCCGCCGCCGGTTCGAGCCAGCAGGGGCGGCCGGTCACGACGAGCGCGGCCACCGCGAGAGCCCCCGTCGCCGCGAGGATCGTCCAGGTCACGCCGACGGGGAACGGCGCCCAGCGGGCGATCGCCGCCGCGACGTCCGGGATCCGCGCGGGGGTGAAGGCGACGCCGCGCCCGAGCCAGTAGTAGCTGCAGATCGCCAACAGCGCGAACGCCTGCATGAGCACGGCGCCGACGAGCATGATCAGTGGCGTCCAGCGCGCCCGCCGGCCGAGCAGCCAGGCGAGGCCCGCGGCGGCGACCACGCCGATGCCGACGACGCCGAGATAGAGGTAGCGGCCCTGCACCGCGATGCCCCGGGTGTACCGCTCGTACTCGGCCCAGCTGCGCTGGCCGACGGTCACGTAGGCGAGCACGGCCGGCAACAGCAGGACGGCCGGCGCCGCGGGGGTAAGCAGCCGGTCCAGCCACCGCTGCCCCGGCACGGCCGGCGCCTCAGCCGGCACGGCCGGCGCCGTCTGGGTCAGAATCGTGGGCCCGGCGAGTTCCGGGCGCTCGGACCGCCGCCGCCGAGGGCCGGCCAGGCCGGTCGCGACCCCGGCGAGGCCGACCACGAGGACGACGACCGTCGCCGCGACGATCGCGACCGGGGTCAGCTGGGGCGGCTCGAACAGGCCCAGACCGGCCCAGAAACGGTTGAACATCGTCTCGACGAAGTACCACAGCCAGGTCCAGAAGGAGTCGGGCAGCAGGAGCGGTTCCCGCCGGGGCGGGTCGACTCCCCAGCCGTTCGGCTGGACCGCGCCGTAGAGGACGTAGTTGCGCACCCACCACCAGCCGCCGCCGGCCACCCCGACGCCGAGCGCGATCGCCGCCGGCCGCCACGGCAGTGACCGAAGCGCCGCCCGCCGGCGGGCGGCGCGCGGGCCGGCGGTCGCCGCCCGGGCGTCCCGGGTGCGCCACCAGCCCGCGAGGTAGGCGGCGCCGACCATGAGCGGCAGCAGCAGGGCCGTGCCCTTGGACAGCAGGGTCACCGCGAGCCACACCCCGGCCCAGATCGCCGTCCGGGCGCGCCGGTCGCCGGTCAGCACGCCGGCGAGCACGAACGTCAGGGCGCTCGCGGACAGCATGAGGATGCCGTCGTTGTTGAACGAGGACCCGACCCGGGTGAGGCCGGGAACGGCCAGCGGCAGCACGGCGGCGCCGCGGGCCACCGCCGGCGCGAGGCCGAGGCGGCGCGCCGTCGCCCAGGCCAGCAGCGGCAACGGCGCGACCAGAAGGATGTTGAGCAGGCGTAGGACGTAGACCTGCTGGTCGTAGGCCCAGTCGGCCGAGCCGGGCAGCGCGGACAGCAGCCCGGCGCCGACGGCGTAGACGAGAGGCGGGTGCTGCACCATCTGGTTGGACAGCCGGCCGTCCGTCACGGGTGCGGGGCCGCCGAGCTCGTCGAACGAGCCGCGGTCGGGGCGCGGTGTCGGGGTGATCTCGGCGAACGACGGCGCGCCGCGGCGCTTGCCGCCGGACAGGAACATGTCGGCGTAGTCGCCGCGGTCGAAGTCGTCCGAGGTCGCGGCGACGCCCTGGGAGAGCTGCTTGTCGCCGGGCCCGGGCCAGCCGGCGCCGTGCTGCAGGCCGTAGACCATGTCGACGTGCTGCGCCTCGTCGTAGCCGGCCCAGGTCGGGTAGGCCACCGAGTAGGTGACGAGCAGGGCCACGTGCAGCGCGGTGATGAGCAGAATGACCGCCGGCACCCGCCGCAGCAGGGCCCGCGTACGCCCGGCCGCGTTCCCCGCGACCGTTCTCCCGGCCCTCGGTCGGGATCGGGCCGGCCGCTGGGCACGGTCCGGCGCGTCCGCGACGGGCGGCCGAGTGGACGGGAAGCCGGCGGCCGGATCAGCGCCGGCCGGGGCCTCGGTGGGCCGCCCGGCCAGCGGCTCGACAGCCGGCGTCTCGGCGGCCAGGGCTTCCGGGGTCGGGTCGCCGGCAGCGGGCTGGGCGGGGATGTCCGCGTCGCCCGGCTCGGGCGTGGGCGGCCGGGACGCGGTGTCGGTGCGCTCGATGATCGTGGGCTCCGTGGGTCGCTTTCTCGTGGGCGCGTCGCGCGCCCGCACCGGCCGCGCCGGCCGCGAGCCGGCCGCCCCGTCGACGCCTCGGCGGTCGGGTGCCCCCACGCGCGAACCGCCGGGTCTTGCGCGCGGATGGGGCCTCGGATGGGCCAGTCCGCTCGTCAAGCCTAGACGACCGGTTTCGGGGCGCTTGTGGTCCGGGGCGCGTACTTGACGTGGGTGCCGGGTTGTAAGCGGGTCTGCCAGACTGCGAACCGTGCGCGTACTCGTGATCGGTTCTGGCGGCCAGGTCGGCACCGACCTGTGCCGGCTGCTCGCCGCTGACCCCCGGCTGCCGGCCTTCGCCGGGCTGACCCGGGCGGAATGTGACATCACCGACCCGGCCCGGGTCCGCGCGGTGATCCGCGACCAGGCCCGGCCGGCGAAGGCGCAGGGCGGGCTGACCGTCGTGAACACCGCCGCGTGGACCGATGTGGACGGCGCGGAGTCCGACGAGGCCGGTGCGTATGCGGTCAACGCGACGGGGCCCGCGCAGCTGGCCGCCGCCTGCGCCGAGGTCGGTGCGACGCTCGTCCATCTCTCCACCGACTACGTCTTCGACGGCGGCGCCGAGAAGCCCTATGAGGTCGACGACCAGACCGGCCCCGTCTCGGCCTACGGGCGCACGAAGCTGGCCGGCGAGCAGGCCGTGCTCGCGCTGTGCCCGTCGGTCTATGTGATCCGCACGGCCTGGGTGTACGGCGCGGTCGGGAAGAACTTCGTCAAGACGATGGCCCGGCTGACGCGTGAGCGCGACGGTCTGACGGTGGTGGCGGACCAGCGCGGCTCGCCGACCTGGTCGGCCGATCTCGCTGCCGGCATCGTCGAACTGGTGCTGTCGGGCGCAGCCGCTGGGGTGTACCACTACACGAACTCCGGCGACACGACCTGGTTCCAGTTCGCGCGAGCGATCATGGAGGAGCTCGGGGAGGACCCGGCCAAGGTCGCGCCGACCACGACGGCGGCGTTCCCGCGGCCGGCGCCGAGGCCGGCCTACTCGGTGCTGTCCGCCCGTCGCTGGACCGACGCGGGGCTCGCCGCGCCGCGGCACTGGCGCGAGGCGCTGACGGCCGCGTTCGCCGCCCACCCCGCCGAGCTGCGCGGCTGAACCCGCGCGTCGCTGATCCCTCCGGCGGCTGGCCACGGCGGCGGGCGGCGGCGGGCGGCGGCGGCCTGGCGGCCGGCGCAGCGAGATCGAGGCGACCCCCCTAGAGGTAACGTGAACCCGTGACCGCGCAGATCAACGAACCCCTGCCGCCGGGCGCGGCGAGCGGGCCCGGGGGCCGTCCCACGCTGGTGGCGGTCGCCTGGCCCTATGCCAACGGCGTGCCGCACCTGGGGCACATCGCCGGCGCCTACCTGCCGGCCGACATCTTCGCGCGGTTCCAGCGGATGGTGGGCAACCGGGTGCTGATGGTGTCCGGGTCGGACGCGCACGGCACGCCGATCACGGTCCGCGCCGAGGAGGAGGGGATCTCCCCGCAGGAGGTCGTCGACCGGTACCACCCGGTGTTCCTGGACATCTGGGATCGGCTGGGCATCTCGTTCGACCTGTTCACCTCCACCCGGACGGACAACCACGCCCGGGTCACCCAGGACGTGTTCACCCGGCTGCGCGCGGCCGGGTACATCGCCATCCAGGAGACGACGCAGTTCTACGACCCGCAGGCCCAGCGGTTCCTGCCGGACCGTTACGTCCTCGGCACCTGCCCGTACTGCGGGTACGCGAACGCGCGCGGCGACCAGTGCGAGAACTGCGGGCGCACGCTGGACCCGGACCAGCTCATCGACCCGCGCAGCAAGATGACCGGCGCCGTGCCGGAGCAGCGCCAGACGTCGCACTTCTTCCTGCGCCTGTCGGCGCTGTCCGACGAGCTGCTGGCGTGGCTGCAGACCCGGCGGGGCTGGCGCCGGCACGTGATCAACTGGTCGCTCCAGTTCGTCAAGGACGGGCTGCACGACCGGGCGATCACCCGCGACCTGGACTGGGGCGTGCCGCTGCCGACCGACGAGCTCGGCCCGGGCAAGCGGATCTACGTCTGGTTCGACGCGGTCATCGGCTACCTGTCGGCGAGCAAGGAGTGGGCGTCGGCCGTCGCCGGTGATCCGGAGGCGTGGCGTGCCTGGTGGGAGAACCCGGACGCGGCGGCGTACTACTTCGTCGGCAAGGACAACATCCCGTTCCACACGGTGATCTGGCCGGCGATGCTGCTCGGCTACGGCGGCCTGAACCTGCCGACGGACGTGCCGGCGAACCAGTACGTCACGTTCGGCGGGGCGAAGGCGTCGAAGTCGGCGGGGGTCGGCCGGACGGTGCCGGGCTATCTCGAGGTGCTCCAGCCGGACGCGCTGCGCTACGCGGTGTCGACCGTGCTGCCCGAGCAGAACGACACGGAGATCACCGACGCGGACATCATCCGCCGGGTCAACGACGAGCTCATCGCCAACTGGGGCAACCTGGTCAACCGGGTGATGGCGCAGATCAACAAGTTCTTCGACGGGGTGCTCCCGGACGTTCCCGCGCCGGCCGAGCTGGGTGCTCAGCACGCCGAGCTGCTGGCGAAGGTGGATGAGGGGCTTGCCCGGGTCGCGGAGCTGCTGGAGAAGGTGGAACTGCGGGCGGCACTGCGGGCCGCGATGGAGATCTCGGGCGAGGTGAACCAGTACCTGTACCGGGAGGAGCCCTGGAAGACCGTCAAGGTCGACCGGGACGCCGCGGCGGCCAGTCTGGCCACCTCGGTGCAGGCGATCGCCGGGATCGCCGTCGCGCTGGCACCGTTCCTGCCGTTCAGCTCGGAGCGGCTGGCGGCGGTGCTGGGCGTCGACCTGACCGGGTGGCGGCGCCAGGAGGTCGCGGCCGGCCGCCGGCTGGAGTGGACCGGTGCCCTGTTCACGAAGCTGGACCCGAAGGCGTTGGACGTCCCGGCGACCTGACCGGACCTTCGACCCGCGCGGACGGCGCGGCTGCCCACGGGCGGCCGCGCCGCTGTCGTTTCCGGGCTGGCTGGCCGCGGCCAGGGGAACGCGGGTACGACTACGGACGGTTACCGGTTCGCACTTACATCGACGTCGCGCGGGATCGGAAGCGGGTAGTCAGGCCCACGACCGGGTACTTTGAGTGTTGAATCGTGTTCGGAGAGTGTCTGCCTGTCGGGGGAATCACCCGGACAGGGGTGGGAGGTGCTGACACGGTGACCGAAGCACCGCCCCAGCCCCCGGAGACCGCCCAGGTCGATCTCCCGCCCGAGCTCGACCCACGCCGGCAGCCGCCGGCACGCCGTCCCGACGCAGCCCGCGGCCGGGCCCACCGCATGCTGGTGACGGTGGCCGCGACGCTGTCGTGCCTCGTCTTCGTCGCCGCCGTCGGCGGATACACCGTCTACCGCTACTTCGACGGTCAGATCTCCCGCATCAAGCTCAGCCTCGGCGACGACCGCCCCGCCAGCGGCGCCGGCGGCGCGGTGACCTTCCTGCTGGTCGGCTCGGACAGCCGGGCCGGCACGGGCGGCGAGTTCGACAGCGGCGGCGCCGTCGACGGCGAGCGCTCCGACACGACGATGATCGCCAACCTGGCCCCCGACGGGACGACCACGCTGGTCTCCTTCCCCCGCGACACGCTGGTCGCCATCCCCGGCCACGGCCGGGGCAAGCTGAACTCGGCGATCACCATCGGCGGGCCCTCCCTGCTGATCAAGACGATCGAGCGGATGACCCGCATCCGCATCGACCACTACGTGTCCGTCGACCTCGACGGCTTCCGCCGGATGACCAACGCCATCGGCGGGGTGACCGTGTGCCTGCGGGCGCTGCCCGACGGCTCGACGGCAAACCTGCGTGACCCGTGGTCGCAGTGGCGCGGCGTGGTCGGTCCGAACCACCTGGGCGGCGAGCAGGCACTGGCGTTCGTCCGCCAGCGCCACGGCCTGCCGAACGGCGACTTCGACCGGATCCACCGCCAGCAGCAGTTCATCGGCGCCGTGTTCCAGAAGGCGACGAGCACCGGGGTCCTCGCCAACCCGGCCCGGCTGGAGGGGCTGCTGCAGGCGGCGCTCAGCTCGCTCACCGTCGACGACGCGACCAAGATCGACGACCTGCAGCGGCTCGCCACCCGGCTGCGCGGCCTGTCCGCGGACCAGATCCGCTTCGAGACCATCCCGGTGCGGGCACCGACGCCGGCCGAGGGCGCGAACGCCGTCGGCGAGCTACCGGTCTTCGGGTCGGTGCAGCTTTACGACCCGAGCGCGCTGGACGCGTTTCTCGCGCCGCTGCGGGGTGCCGGATCGCGGGCCGGCTCGTCCGCCGCGCCGAGCGCCCCCGCCGGCCCGGTCTCGCCCCGGTCGGCGGTGCGGGTCGACGTCTACAACGGCACCGGCGTCGGCGGGACCGCCGAGCGCACCACGACCTCGCTCACGGCCGCCGGCTTCGGCACCGGCCCGGCGCGCACCTGGACCGGGACGCGGCGGGCGGACAGCGAGGTCCGCCATGCCCCCGGACGCGAGGCGGACGCGCGCGCGGTCGCCGCCGTCGTCCCCGGCGCGCGCCTGGTCGCGGACCCGGCGCTGCGTGCTGGCAGTGTGACGCTGATCCTCGGCACCGGCTTCACCGGTCTCGACCGGATCGCCGCCGCGGGTCCCGGGGCGGCGGCGGGCCGGGGTACGCCGGGCGCAAGCTCGCCCGCTCCGCCCGGTCCGCCGCGCACGGCCGCGGACCTCACCACCACCTGCACCTACTAGACCGGCCAGCCCGCCGGTCGTTACCACCGCCACAAGACCTGGTCAGCACCGCCAGAACACCGAAGCAACAACAGATCGGGCCGTCACCCCGGCGGCGACAACGGCCACCGGCGACCCACGGTGCAGCTCCGCCGGGCGGCGGCCGGGCGCCGCGGTGGCCGATCTCACAGCCGGCCATCCTGCTGCCACCCGCGTCGGGCTCGGGACCTGCGCGCATACGTACGCACCCGACTGCGCGACCACAGGGCACCGGAGCCGGGCCCGGTCGACCACGGCGAGCGACATCAACGCACCATTCGTCCGTTGTCCTTAAGCTCGGCTGGCCAGCTGGCAACGTCCAAGCGACGCGACGCGTCCTAACTCGGGACAACGACACTGAACTGGGACCGCTCCGCCCACGGCGCGCCGGAGCGATGGCCGCGGGCGTTCGAGACGCCGGTCGCCCGCGGGCACGTCGGCCCCGCCGACGGGCCCCGCCCCTGCCATCTGGTCACTCCGGTCCGTCTGGTTGTTCTGACCCGCCGAGGAGGGCGACACCGCCGGTGAGCCATGCGACCCTGCAGCGCCCGGTGCCGCCGGAGCTCGATCCCCGCGCCCCCCGCCGCCGCCGTTCCTCGCTGCGGCGGCTCTCCCTGGTCAGCTGCTCGCTGCTGTCGGTCCTCGTCCTCGCGCTGAGCGGGGTCGGCTGGTTCCTCTACAACCAGTTCGACAGCAACCTCACCCGCAACGGCGACTGGGACGTCGCCGGGGACCGGCCGGCGGAGGTCCCGGGCAGCACGAACATCCTGCTGCTCGGTGACGACAGCCGCGACGGCACCGGCAACGAGTACGGCGGCGACGCCGTGGAGGGCAACCGGTCGGACACCACGATCATCGCCCACTTCGACAAGGACGGCACCGCAACCCTGCTGTCCTTCCCGCGCGACGAGCTGATCAAGGTGACCGTCCCGGCGTCCGCGCAGAAGGACGTCCCGCACGACGGCAGGGACAAGCTCACCAACGTCATGACCTATGGCGGCGTGCCCGGCCTGATCACCACGCTGGAGGGGCTGACCGGCCTGCACATCGACCACACCATCAAGATCGACCTCGCCGGCTTCAAGCAGATAACGGACGCGGTCGGCGGTGTTACGGTCTGTGTAACACGGATGCCGAACGGCAGCACGACGAACCTCAACGACAACTGGTCGCAGTGGCACGGCCAGCTAGGAGACAACCACCTGAACGGCGACCAGGCGCTGGCCTTCGTCCGCACCCGGCACGCCCTCGGCGACGAACGGCTGCGGATCCTGCGCCAGCAGCAGTTCCTCTCCAAGCTGCTGACGCAGGCGACCAGCACCGGCGTGCTCACGAACCCGGCGAGGATCACCGCCCTGCTCGGCGCCGTCGGGGGTGCCCTGGAGATGGACTCCGGCCTGGACCAGACCGAGCTGATCAAGCTCGCCGACCGGGTCAGCAAGCTCGGCTCCGGCAAGGTCACGTTCATCACCGTCCCCACGCACATCCCGGTCGACGGCGAGGGCGGCGCGTCCGGCGGGAACGGCACCGTCGGCTACCACGGCGCCGTGCTGTTCATCAACACCGACGAGTTCGAGCAGATCCTCGCCCCGCTGCGCCCCGCGTCACCGCAGAGCACCGCGCTCGCCAGCGCCACGCCGGTGGCACCCGGCCAGGTCGTCGTCGCCTCGATCGTCAACGCCTCCGGGCGGCAGGGGCTCGCCGCCGCGACGGCGGACGACCTGCGCTCGCTCGGGTTCGGCGGCTTCATGGTCCCCAGGGCGGCCACGGCCGACCAGAGCGCGACCGAGGTGCACTACGCGCGGGGCCAGGAGGGTCCCGCCAAGACCCTCGTCGCCAGGATCCCGGGCGCCCAGGCGGTCCTGGACTCCACGCTGACCGGTAGCGGCCTCGAGCTCGTGCTCGGCTCGTCGTTCGGCGCGGTCACGGGCGCCGCCGGGCCGACGGCCACCGGCACGACCGGCGCGGCGCCGGGCGCCGGCACCGCCGCCGCCGCGCCGACGGCCCCGCTGGGCTCGGGCGGCGTCCCGTCCGACCTGTCGTGCACGCCATGACCGACGACGCGACGCGGCTCGTGCCGGCGCAGTCGCTGCTCGGCCCGCCCGGCCCCGCCGACGCCGCGCCGTTCCCCGGCGTCGCGGCGGCGCTGGCCGCGCGGCTGCGGGCCGACGGGGCCCGTCCGATGGTCACCTTCTACGACGACGCCACCGGCGAACGGGTGGAGCTGTCGGGCGTCACCCTGGACAACTGGGTGGCCAAGACCGCCAACCTGCTGGTCGACACCCTGGGGCTCGGCCCGGGTGACCGCGTCGGGGTGGATCTGCCGACCCACTGGCTCGCCGTCGTCATCCTGCTGGCGGCCTGGTCCGCCGGCCTGGAGGTCCTCGTCGCACCCGGCCCGACCGACGCGGCGGCCGGGGCGCCGGCGAGCGGGGCGCCCACGAGCGGGCCGACGCCCGCCGGCGCGGGCCGCGACGGGTCGGCGCAGGTGCAGGCGATCTTCGCCGCCGAGAGCCGCCTCGACGCGGCCCTGGCGCTCGGCGCGGACGAGGTCGTCGCGCTGTCGCTACGCCCGCTCGGCGGCCGGATGGCCCACCCGGTTGCCGGCGTGCTGGACTTCGCCGCCGAGGTGCCGCCGCACGGCGACCGGTTCGCCGCGCCCCGGCCGCCCGCGGCGCAGGCGTCCCTGCTCGCTCGCGCCGCCGGGGTGGCCGCGTCCGTCGGGCTCGGCGCCGGCGACCGGCTGCTGGCCACCGCCGGGCCCGGCGAGGCCGAGGGCCTGCTCGCCGGCGTGCTCGTGCCGCTGGTGACCGGTGCGTCGGTCGTGCTCTGCCGCCACCTCGACGACCACCTGGACGACGCCGCGTTCGCCCGCCGGATCGCGACCGAGCGGGTCACCGCCGCCCGCGGTCCGGGCCGGTCGCTGCCGGCGGGTGTGCGGCCGATCGACCTGGCGGCCGCGGTGACAGCGCTGAGACAGCCGCCCCGGCTGGGCTGAGCGGACGCCTCGGTGCAGGTGAGCTGACACTCCCGAGTGGGTACCTCAGAGCGTGACCGGCAGCCAACGCTGGCGGACCGGATCGTCCCGGTTCGGGCGGTGATGCCCGCCGCGGGCGAACGCCTCCGCAACGCGGGGTTACCGTCAGCGGGCCGGCGGACGACCGACGCAAACCAGCCCAACCGGACACGGCGGGGCGGGCTAACGTCGACGGACGACAAACCCGACTACCGCGGCACGCCCCGTCCGCGACGACCCGGCCGCGATGACGCCGCGGCGACGACACAGAGAGGTAGCGAACCGTGAGCACGTTCAGCGTGGGCAGGTCGAGCACGCCCGAGCGGCCCGCGGCGCCGCCCGAGCCCCAGCCGCGGATCGCCATCCTCGGCACCGGCTACCTCGGCGCGACCCACGCCGTGTGCATGGCCGAGCTGGGCTTCACCGTGATCGGCTACGACGTCGACGCCGCGAAGGTCGCCCGGCTGTCCGTCGGCGAGGTGCCGTTCTTCGAGCCGGGCCTGGAAGAGCTGCTGCGCAAGAACCTCGAGTCCGGACGGCTGTCGTTCTCGGCCGAGATCGCCGACGTGGCGGGCTGGGCCGACGTGCACTTCGTCTGCGTCGGCACCCCCCAGCGGGCCCGCGACGGCGGCGCCGACCTGACCTACGTCGACGCGGCCGTGGACGCCCTGATCGCCGAGGGCCTCGCGCCCGGTGCGCTGGTCGTCGGCAAGTCGACCGTACCCGCCGGCACGGCGGCGGGGCTGGCCGCCAGGATCCGCGCCGCCGCGCCCGACGTCGAGCTCGCCTGGAACCCGGAGTTCCTCCGGGAGGGCTTCGCCGTCACCGACACGCTGCGCCCCGACCGGCTGGTGTTCGGCGTGCCGCCGGGCGGCGCCGCCGAGGCCCGGTTGCGCGCGGTGTACGCGCAGACCATCGAGGCGGGCACCCCGGTCGTGGTCACCGACTACGCCACCGCCGAGCTGGTCAAGGTCGCCGCGAACGCGTTCCTCGCCACCAAGATCTCGTTCATCAACGCGATGGCGGAGATCTGCGACGTGGCCGGCGCGGACGTACTGCAGCTGGCTACCAGCATCGGCTACGACGCCAGGATTGGCAGCCGGTTCCTACGGCCTGGGATCGGCTTCGGCGGCGGCTGCCTGCCGAAGGACATCCGGGCGTTCCAGGCCAGAGCCTCCGAGCTGGGCGCGGGGAACGCGCTGGCGTTCCTGGCCGAGGTCGACGCGGTGAACCTGCGTGCCCGAGAGCGGGCGGTGTCGCTGACCCGCTCGGCGCTGGGCGGCACGGTCGGCGGCCGGCGCCTCGGCGTGCTCGGCGCCGCGTTCAAGCCGAACTCGGATGACATCCGCGACTCGCCGGCGCTCGACATCGCCGCCGCGCTCGCCGCCGACGGCGCCGAGGTGACCGTGTACGACCCGGCCGCCGTGCCGAACGCGCGGCTGCGCTACCCGACGCTGGCCTACGCCTCGTCGGTGCGGGAGGCGGTCACCGGCGCCGACGCCGTGCTCGTGCTGACCGAATGGGGCGAGTTCCGCGAGCTGGACCCGACGGCACTGCTGTCCTTCGCCGCCGGGTCCGTGGTGATCGACGGCCGGCACGCCCTGGACGCGACCCGCTGGCGCGCCGCCGGCTGGTCCTACCACAGCCTGGGCCGCCCGGACGACCTGCCCACCGAGGCGCGATAGCCCGGCGCGGGCCCACATCAGCGTCTACACCTCGCGCAATGTCCCGTCGGCCGAGTCGTAGACGAAGCCGCGAATGGACGTCGACAGGTTCAGATAGGGCGAGGCGGCCAGGGCGGCGAGCGTGGCGCGCAGGTTCGTCTCCAGGTCGCTGAACGCCAGCACCGGCCAAGCGGGCCGGCTGCCGGTCGCCTGCTCCAGCTCGTCGCGCAGGCCGTCGTCGGTGATCGTCTGCATACCGCAGTCCGTGTGCTGGATGACCACGATCTCGCGCGTGCCGAGCTTGTGCTGGCTGATCGCCAGCGAGCGCACCGCGTCGTCGGTTACGACGCCACCCGCGTTACGGATCACGTGCGCCCCGCCCTCCGGGAGGCCGAGCACGGCGGCGACGTCGAGGCGGGAGTCCATGCAGGCGAGCACGGCCACCTTCAGCGCGGGCGTGCCGGGCAGCGCCGTGCGCACCCCGGCGGCAGCCCGGTGCCCAGCGAACTGCTCCGCGCGGCGCAGCAGCTCGTCGGTAGCCGAGCCCCGCCCGGCGCCCAAGGCCATCGTCCCCGCCGTCCGGTCGTCGGCGTGCTGCCTGACCGTGGTCATCGCGCCCCACCTCTCCCCAGTGCTCCTGGTCTGCCTGGCCGTCCCCGCCCGGCCGGGTGCTGCCGCGGCCGCAAGGGGCCGACGGCCGATGGGTGGGGGCCGAGTGGCCCACCCGGCGGGTGACTAGTGGAGAGGATGCCTTGTGAGACCGCCCGCGGCACAGTGTTCCGCGGTTGCGTCGTGGGGTGCTGATTGTCACGCGAACCGGACATGGCACCGAAGGCGGTCGGTGCTTGACGCGGGGGTGCGCACCCGTCTGGCGGAGCGCACCCTTTAGAGTGATGGACGTTGTCGTGAGGCTCGGCCCATCCGGACGTCGCACGACCCGAGGCCGCAAGGCCCGCAGGTCGCACAGTCCGTAGGTAAGGGGCAAGGGGAACGGTGTCACGGACAGCAAACGAGGGCAGACCGTCTGTCGATGCAGTCCCGTCACCTCCCCAAGGAGGATCTTTGCCTTCCGTCGTTGATCCGACCAAGCGCGCGTCCACCCGCCGCCGAATCCCGCGGCGCGGGCGGGGGCGGTCGCAGGTCCGCGAGGTGACGTCGGTAGTCTCGGCGGGTGGCAGAAATCAACCACGGTCGTCGGTCGTGAAGCACCGGGCACGTCCTTCGCGGCTGGCGCTGCTCATCCGCGAGCTGGGCAAGTTCGGAGTCGTCGGCGCCCTCGCGTATGTGGTCGACGTACTCGTATCGAACCTGTGTCACTCCCAGTTCCACATGGAGCAGCTGACCGCGAAGACTATTTCCACGATCGTGGCGGCAACGATCGCCTACGTCGGGAATCGGAAGTGGTCGTTTACCCACCGCGCTCGTACCGGTGTACGTCGTGAGTACACGCTGTTCATCGTTCTGAATGCGATCGGCCTCGGTATCGCGCTCGCCTCGCTGGGCTTCGGTAAGTACGTGCTGGGCCTGCACGGCGCGATCGCGTTCAACCTGTTCGGCAACGTCATTGGCACCGGTCTCGGCACGGTGTTCCGCTTCTGGGCGTACAAGCGCTGGGTTTTCCTGCATCCGGATCACCCGCGGGCCGTCGCCGGTCCCACCGCCCGGCAGCGGCCGGCGCGCCTGCCCGAGCCCGCCGGGCGCTGACCCGAACCCAGCCGACCCGAACTTCCAGGCTGCTCCTGGGCTGCGCTGACCGAAGTCCCGAGCGGGCCCCGGTTCGGATCGGCCGCTTTGAGTCCTACCTTTTGCATCGCGGTCGCGGGCGCCTCGGCCCCGGGTAACTCCGGACGACAGCCAGGCCCACGACACGGTGACGTCACCCGAACGTCTCCGAGCATCCTCGGGCGCAGCGGTTTCCCCATCCCCTCCCGCCGTCGCCGGCCACGGACCCGTGCGCGGTCGCCGCGCCGAGCCGGCGCAGGGAACCCGTCGTCGTCCGCAGCCCTCGTCATCTCGGGGATCCCGTCGCCGCCGCCGGCGCATCCGGCCGCGCGACACCGCCGCATGCGGCCCGCAATCGCCCAGTGGTCTGCCGCCACCGCGTGATACACGCGTCGACCGATGTCCGACAACCGACCGCGAGGTGCCGCAAGTCAGCACGACCTCCTAACATCGGACACCGGCCCCGGGGATGGAGAGTGGGCCACCCGGGGACCCATGGGGAGGAAAGTCATGCAGCCATCAGGCCACGAGCCGGACAACTCGGATGCCGAGACCCAGCTCGTCGGTGGGTCCGGCGGAGGGCCGGGCCACTCGCCCTACGGGCAGAACCCAGGCGGTTACGGCGGCCAACCGGCGGACGACGCCGACGAGGTGACCCGCATGGCCGGCGGTCCCGCCGACCAGTACCGCACTCCGGGCGCCACCTCGCCGGGCAGCGCGCCCGGCTACCAGCAGCCGACCACGCCCTACCCGCAGCAGGGCGGCTACGGCGCCTCGGCCGGCGGCTACGCCGCTGCGGGGACGCCGGCGCCTGGAGGGTACGGGCCCCCGGCGGGGACCCCCGCGCCCGGCGGCTACCCACCGCCCGGGGGCACCCCGGCACCCGGCGGCTACCCGCCCGCGGCGGGGACCCCCGTGCCCGGCGGCTACCCACCGCCCGCGGGCACCCCGGCACCCGGGTACGACCAGCAGGGTTACGGCCAGCAGGGTTACGACGCCACGCCGGGCTACCAGCAGCCCGGATACGGCCAGCAGCAGGCTGGCTACGACTACAACCAGCAGACGCAGCAGGCCTACGGCGGCTACCAGCAGCCGCAGACCGCCGCCTACGGCCAGCAGCCGGGCTACGACTACGGCCAGCAGGGCTACCAGCAGCCGGCCTACGGCGGCGCCGGCTACCCCGGCGGCCAGCCGCAGCCGCCGCGCAACAACAACCGCCGCAACCTGATCATCGGCGGCGTCGCGGCCGGTGTCGTCCTGATCGTCCTGATCGTCGTGCTGGGCGTGACGCTCGCCGGCGGCGACAAGGACAAGACGAAGCCGCTCGCGTCCGGCACGCCGAGCGTCGCGCCGACAGCCTCCGCGTCGACGGCGGCGCCGACCACGCCGGCACCGACCACCTCGGCGCCGTCGCCGACCGCCTCCGGCGCGCTCAGCCTCGCCGAGCAGACCCTCGTGGGCCGGCTGGACGCGGACGCCGTGTCGGACTGTGAGTCCGCCGCCGACCAGGAGGACAGCGAGGTCCAGGCCGCGGTGCTGTGCACGGCGACCGACGACGGCCGCGGCGTCTACGCGTTCAGCTTCTTCGACGCCGACGCGCTGAAGCGGGACACCGATGCCCGCAGCGACACGATCACCGACAAGGGCGACTGCAAGAACGGCGAGGACCAGATCGGCACGTGGAACTTCACGGACAGCGAGGTCGACGAGGGCGCGCTGCTGTGCGGCCACACCGATGACGGCTCGTTCTACATCCACTGGACGTACGACGACAAGCTGCTCGCCTTCTTCGCCACCGACAAGGACGGCGTGACGCTTTACCAGTGGTGGACGGACTTCGACCCGCTCGCCTGACCCGTCCGGCCCGCGCACCCGGCTGCCCGGGCCGTCGCCGATCCGGCGGCGGCCCGGGCATCGCCGTTCCGGGGCGGCCGGCTCTGGTTGAAAACCGACGGCCACGCGACAATCGTCCAATCGCGCCCGGGCGGACCGGTAGAACATGCGAGCAGGCCGGGTCGACCCGGCCTGCTGTCAGCACTTGTCGGAACCGCGTGGCCGCGGCCGGCGAACCGCGGGAGGATCCGGTGGCAGGCGCATCCGATGACCGGCCGCCCCGGACCGACGGCCCGGCCGCCGACGCCGCCAGGCCGGCCGCCGCGGCGCCCCGGTCGTCGCCCGCTGCCGAACGGGCCGACCTCGCGCGCGGCGACGCGCCCGAGGAGGAGGCCCGCTGGACGTCGCTCGCCGGCTGGGCCGACGTCACCCCGACCGGCCTGCGCGTCGAGGACATCGACCCAGAGATCACACCGCGCGGCAGCCTACGGCTGGCGCCGCTGAACCCGCCCGCGGCGTTCGGCCCGCGACCACCGGCGGGACCGCCGGCGTGGCTCGGCCCACCGGCGCCACCCGCCGCGGCGGCCCCGGCGAGACCGACCGTCGCCGCCCCGGTCCGGGCATCCGCGCCACCCGCGGCCCCGGCGGCCCGGGCCCCGTCGGCGACCGGCTGGCCCGTTCCGTCACCCTGGCCGCAGCGACCGTCCGGCGCGCCCGCCCCGCCCGGTATGCCCGGGCCGGTGACCCACGCACCATGGGCGGGTGGCGCCGGTCCCATGGATGCCCGCGCGTCGTTCCCAAGGCGGCGGCCCGTCCTGACGGCGGCCGCGGCGAGCGTCGTCCTGCTGCTCGTGTCCTTCGGGCTCGCCTGGGTCGCCGTCGCGCCGTCCTGTTGCTCGGACTCGGCACCCCAAGCCGCCGCGGCCGTGCCCGCCGGCACGCCGGCGGCGGACGGCGGCTGGACGGCCGGCCAGCGCGCCCTCGCGCGCCGGCTCGACCCGGCCGTGCTGCTCGGTTGCCGGCCGAACCCGGCCCCCGCCGGCGCCGGCGTCACGGCGTCGATCTTCTGCGCCACCGCCGAGGGCCGCCAGGTCGCCGTCTACGCCTACCGGGACGCCGACGCGCTGCGTTCCGACGTCACCCAGCGGGCCAACGGCGTGCCCAGCGAAGGCCGCTGCGAGGGCGGCGCCGACGAGGTCTTCTCCTGGGACACCGGCCCCGGCACGCCGACCGGCGGGACCGTGGTCTGCCACCACCGCGACGGCCGGGCCTTCCTGTTCTGGAGCTCGGACGCGGACAACGTGTCCTTCCTCGCCTACGACGCCGACGCCCGGAGCCTGGTCGACTGGTGGGAGTCGTTCCAGCCGTTCCCCGACCGCGACCGCCCCACCGCCGCCCCGCGTCCCGCCTAGGCGGATCTCGGGCCACGCCCGCGCGCCCGGCGCAACGAAGCGGCGGCCACGGGCGTCGGACACGGCGCTGGACATGGCGGCTCTGGGCTGGAGGGAACCTCGATGCGGCGTGCGCGGGTCGTGGCGCTGGCGGCTGGCGGGGCGGTCGTGGTCGCCGCCGGCATCAGCGCCGCCGTGCTGCTCAGCAGCGGCGACGACGGATCGACTCCGGCCGCGGGGCCGACGGCCGCGGCCACGACCGCCGCGGGCCCGGCGGCGACCTCTCCCGCCGACCCGCTGACCCCGGCGCAGCGGGCGCTCGCGGCGACGCTCGGCCCGCTGCGGGTGCGTGACTGCCTGCCCGCGCCGACCGACCGGGTCACCGAGCCGCCCGGCCAGGGACTCGGCCTCGACGGGGGCGTCGACGCCGCGATCCTCTGCAGAACCAACGTCGTCGCCGGTGAGCCGGGACCGGCCGAGGTGATCGCGCGGCACTACCGCGACGCCGCCACCCTCAAGGCCGACGCCGACCGGCGGGCTGGCGCGATCAACGACGTCGGCAGTTGCGCCGCCGGCGAGCCGAGCACGGAGACCTGGGGCCGCTCGACCCGCCAGCTCGGGACGTTCCTGTGCGACCGCGTCGCGTCCGGCGCGCCGGACGCCCGCTTCGCGGTCTTCTGGACGGTCACCGCCGACCAGACGGCATTCTCCGCCGCCTCCACCGACCCGGCCGGCCTCATCGCCTGGTGGCGGGACTTCACGAAGCCCTGACCTGGGAGCACGGCGCGGCGGCCTCTCCGAAGGCGCGAGCTGCGTCAGGTGCCCGAGTAGCCGCGCAGCGCCTCGCCGAGCTCGTAGAGGCGCAGGTGGACGTGCTCGACGTGCGGCACGCTCTTCAGCACGACCTGGCCGCGTTCGCCCGCGCTCTCGATCGTCAGCGTGCCCGAGCCGACCATCCGCTCGAAGAGCGTGTGCTCGAAGGTGACGTCGTTGAGCCGGATCAGCGGGATGTCCCGGCCCGATCGGGTGAGCACTCCGGTGCGCAGCAGGACGCGCTCGTTGGTGATCACATAGCGAGTCGTGATCCACCGCACCCAGGGAGTCACGGTGAAGTAGATCAGTAGGCCGACCGCGACGATCAGAACCAGGTATTGCAGCGGCTTCTGCGCGGAGCCGTTCGGCGCGAAGAAGACCGCGAGAACGGCAAGACCGAGCACCACCACGCCAACGAGCACCGGCCGGACCAGCCGGACCCAGTGCGGGTGCAGGTCGAGCACCACCACTTCGTCATCCGTCAGGATGTCTTCGGGAAAGGCCACGCGACGATGTTCGCACCCCCGGGGACAGCCGGGCGAGATGCCCTATACCAGGCGCCCCAGAACGGTCCCTCGGAACAGCCCCGCACAACGCCTGCCCGGCACGGCCGCCCGGCACGCCCGGCCGAGCGGCCGGTCGGAGCGGCCCGTCCTGGGCAGCGCGTCAGGACGGCGTGGTCGCCGGGCGCAGATGGACGATGTCGGCGGCGCTGAAGGCCTGGCCGTCGACGACCAGCCGGCCGGACTCGTCGACGTCGGTGGCCACACCGACGACGGTCTCGCCACCGGGCAGCTCGACGCGGACGTCGCGGCCGAGCGTCGCGCACACCTCCCGGTACGCCGGCCGGGCCGCCGCCGGATCGGCCTCGAAGCGGGCGAGGGCCGCCACCAGGTCGGTGAGCAGCGCGGCCAGCAGGTCTGTGCGGCACGGCACGTCGACGCCGCCCGCCGCGACCTGCACGAGCCCGTCGCCGCCCGCCGAGGCGGCCGTCCCGACCGGGGCGGCCGCCAGCACGGCCAGGCTGGTGCCGCCCGCCGGCAGCTCGGCCACCGCTGCGTGCACGTTCAGCCCAAAGCCGATCACCAGCCCCGGCGGCGGCTCCGCGTCGCCCGCCGTCCCCGGCGCCACCCGGACCAGCTCGACCAGGATCCCGGCGAGCTTGGCACCCGCGACCTGCACGTCGTTCGGCCACTTCAACCGTGCCGGCACGGCGAACCGGGACCGCAGCGTCGTGACCAGCGAGGTACCGGCGACCATCGGCACCCAGCCGAGCAGGGCGGCGGGCACCGCCGGGCGGGCCAGCAGCGACACGGTCAGCCCGGAGCCCGGCGCGGACAGCCACGACCGGTCGAGGCGGCCCCGTCCGACCCGCTGCCGCTCGGCCGCGATCACCAGCCCGGCCGGCTCGCCGGCGCGCGCCCTGGCCGCGACGTCGGCGTTCGTGGAGCCGGTCTCCCCGACGACCTCGACCCGCAGCCCCACCGCCAGCCCCGCCGCGGCAAGCGCCTGCGCGTTTAGGGGATCCGGGAGTCCGCCGGCCGCCGTCCCGGTTGCCGTCGTCATCGGCACGCCCGCCGTCGACGACCGCTCGCCGCCACGCTCCCGGATTCAGCCACGCCCCCACCTTGCCAGCCCGGATCGCCGCCAACCGCCGCGCCACCGCGGCCGGTGAGACCGCGGTCTGTGAGACGGAGTGCACTGTTGCTCGCACCCATACCCGCCGTGGCCGTACGCTGCCGCGCATGGCACTTCCAGCCTCCGACTCGGAACCGACGCCCGACCCGCACACCACCGCGGGAAAGCTCGCTGCGCTGCAGCGCGTGAACGACGACGCCGTGCACGCCGGCTCGCAGCGGGCGGTCGACGCACAGCACGCCAAGGGCAAGATGACGGCCCGCGAGCGGATCGCCGCTTTCCTTGACGAGGGCTCGTTCGTCGAGACCGACGCGTTCGTGCGCCACCGCGCGCACGACTTCGGTGTCGACAAGAACCGGCCCTACGGCGACGGCGTCGTGACGGGCTACGGGACGGTCGACGGCCGTCAGGTGTGCGTGTTCAGCCAGGACGCGACGGTGTTCGGCGGCAGCCTCGGCGAGGTCTTCGGCGAGAAGATCGTCAAGGTGATGGACCTGGCAGTGAAGACCGGCTGCCCGGTCGTCGGGATCAACGACTCGGGCGGCGCCCGCATCCAGGAGGGCGTCGTCGCGCTCGGCCTGTACGGCGAGATCTTCTACCGGAACGTGCTCGCCTCCGGGGTCGTGCCGCAGCTCTCGCTGATCATGGGCCCGTGCGCGGGCGGCGCCGTGTACTCGCCGGCGATCACCGACTTCACCCTGATGGTCGACCAGACCAGCCACATGTTCATCACCGGGCCGGACGTCATCAAGGAGGTCACCGGCGAGGACGTCGGCATGGAGGAGCTCGGCGGCGCGCGCACGCACAACACGAAGAGCGGCGTTGCGCACTTCCAGGCCACCGACGAGACCGAGTGCTTCGAGCTGGCCAAGGCGCTGCTGTCCTACCTGCCGCCGAACAACCTTGACGACGCGCCGATCTACGACGAGGTCGCCGACGTCGACGCCGAGGTGGACCCGGAGCTGGACGCCTTCATCCCAGACTCGCCGAACACCCCGTACGACATGCACACGGTGATCGAGAAGATCCTCGACGACGGGGACTTCCTCGAGGTGCACGCGCAGTTCGCGATGAACCTCATCGTCGGGTTCGGCCGGGTCGACGGCCGGTCCGTCGGCGTCGTCGCCAACCAGCCGATGCGGTTCGCCGGCACGTTGGACATCGACGCCAGCGAGAAGGCCGCCCGGTTCGTCCGCACGTGTGACGCGTTCAACATCCCGGTGCTGACCTTCGTGGACGTCCCCGGCTTCCTGCCCGGAACGTCGCAGGAGTGGACGGGGATCATCCGCCGCGGCGCGAAGCTCATCTACGCCTACGCGGAGGCGACCGTGCCGAAGGTCACGGTCATCACCCGCAAGGCGTACGGCGGCGCGTACGACGTCATGGGCTCCAAGCACCTGGGCGCCGACATCAACCTCGCCTGGCCGACCGCGGAGATCGCCGTCATGGGCGCCCGCGGCGCGGTCAACATCATCTATCGGCGCGAGCTGGCCAGGTCGGAGAACCCGGACGCGCGGCGCACCGAGCTGATCGACGACTACAACGAACACCTCGCGACGCCGTACATCGCGGCCGAGCGCGGCTACCTCGACGCGGTGATCCCGCCGTCGGTGACCCGTCGCGAGGTGATCCGCGCGCTGCGGCTGCTGCGCAACAAGCGCCAGACGCTGCCGCCGAAGAAGCACGGCAACATCCCGCTGTAGCGTCGCGACCCGTCCGAGAGACCGACAGAGATCGTCAAGGAGGTGCTGGTGGCCGAGAACGAACCGGCCGAGCCGCGACGGCCGTTGCTGAAGCTGGTCCGGGGCGACGCGACGCCGGAGGAGATCGCGGCCATCGTCGCCGTGCTCGCGGCGCACGCCGCCGCGGCGGCGGTGCCGGCGCCGCGCCCGCCCCGCTCGGTCTGGGCCGACCGGAGCTCGGCACTGCGGGTCGGCACCGGCCACGGCTCGGGCGGCTGGCGGCGGGCCGGCGTCCTCGGCGGCATGCGGAACGGGTGATTGTGGTCACGGGCCACCGGCGCGGCTAATCGAGCGAGTAGAGACATTCCAGGTAGCAACCTCAGCGGCCTAGTCGCCCTAGACTCGGGCGGGCCGAACGAGGACGGGAGGAACGTGCGCAAGATCCTCATCGCCAACCGCGGCGAAATCGCCGTACGGGTGGCGCGGGCCTGCAAGGACGCCGGATATGCCAGCGTCGCGGTATATGCGGAGCCCGACATCGACGCTTTGCACGTTCGCGTGGCCGACGAGGCGTACGCACTCGGCGGCTCGACTCCCGGCGACTCGTACCTGCGCATCGACAAGATCCTGGACGTCGCGGCGAAGTCGGGCGCGGACGCGGTCCACCCCGGCTACGGCTTCCTCTCCGAGAACGCCGAGTTCGCCCAGGCCGTCATCGACGCCGGGATGACGTGGATCGGCCCGTCGCCGGACGCGATCAGCCGGCTCGGCGACAAGACCCAGGCCCGGCACATCGCGCTCGCCGTCGGCGCCCCGCTGGCGCCCGGCACCGCCGACCCGGTCGCCGGCGTCGACGAGGTCATCGCGTTCGCCGACGAGTACGGCCTGCCGGTCGCCATCAAGGCCGCGTTCGGCGGTGGCGGCCGCGGCCTGAAGGTCGCGTGGACGCGGGACGAGCTGGCCGAGCTGTTCGACAGCGCAGTACGCGAGGCGGTCGCGGCCTTCGGCCGGGGCGAGTGCTTCGTCGAGCGCTACCTCGACCAGCCGCGGCACGTCGAGACCCAGATCCTCGCCGACACCCACGGCAACGTGGTCGTCGTCGGCACCCGCGACTGCTCGCTGCAGCGCCGCTACCAGAAGCTGGTCGAGGAGGCGCCCGCGCCGTTCCTCACCGACGCCCAGCGCGCGTCGCTGTACGAAGCCTCCAAGAAGATCGCCAAGGAGGCCGGCTACGTCGGCGCCGGCACCTGCGAGTTCCTGGTCGCCAAGGACGGGCTGATCAGCTTCCTCGAGGTCAACACGCGCCTCCAGGTCGAGCATCCGGTGACCGAGGAGACGACCGGCATCGACCTCGTCCGGGAGCAGTTCCGGATCGCCGAGGGCGAGGCGCTCGACTTCACCGACCCGCCGGCCCGTGGCCACGCGCTCGAGTTCCGGATCAACGGCGAGGACCCCGGCCGCAAGTTCCTGCCGGCCCCGGGCACCGTCACCAGGCTGGTCCTGCCGACCGGCCCCGGCGTGCGCGTCGACACCGGCATCGAGAGCGGCAGCGTCATCGGCGGCGCGTTCGACTCGCTGCTGGCGAAGCTCATCGTCACCGGCGCGACCCGGCAGCAGGCCCTGGAGCGGGCCCGCCGGGCGCTCGACGAGATGACCGTCGACGGCATGGCCACGGCGCTGCCGTTCCACCGGGCGGTGGTGCGCGACCCGGCGTTCGCGCCGGCCGACGCCGACGAGCCGTTCACGATCCACAACCGCTGGATCGAGACCGAGTTCAACAACACGATCCCGGCGTTCACCGGCGGCACCGACGCGGAGGCGGACGACGCCGCCCGCGAGACCGTCGTCGTCGAGGTCGGCGGCAAGCGGCTGGAGGTCGTGCTCCCGGCCGGCCTCGGGGCCGTCGGTGGCGCGGTCGGCGGCGGCGGCGCCCGCGGCGCCGCGCCGAAGCGGAAGGCCAGCGGCAAGAAGGCCGGCGGCGCGACCGGCAACTCGCTGACCAGCCCGATGCAGGGCACGATCGTCAAGGTCGCGGTCGCCGACGGTGACGCGGTCGCCGAGGGCGACCTGATCGTCGTCCTCGAGGCGATGAAGATGGAGCAGCCGATCACCGCCCACCGCGCCGGCACGATCACCGGCCTCACGGCCACCGTCGGCGCGGTCGTCCCCAGCGGCACGGTCCTCTGCGAAATCAAGGACTGACCCCCCGCCAGCCATGACGAAGCCCTGGGCCGCCCCGAGCGGCCCAGGGCTTCGTTGTCTTCGCAGGACCAGTTGAGGGCCTGTTAACAGGCCGCAGGTTCGGGGGGTGCACCACCCGACACTGCACTGTCTGACCCGACAGGCATCATGTCCGGCATGCCTTCAAGCGCCCACGAGACGCCGATCGAGCTGGTCCGGCTTGATCCGTCCCTGCCCGACTGGGTCCAGACCGAACTGCTAGTAACGACGCGCCGCCCTTCGACCACGCCCGACTGCACGACCCCAACGTCCGTACACGCACCTACCAGGCCGACGCGATGGTGCTGTTGTGCGGGCGTGACGACAAGCCCACCCGCGGCACCGTCTACGAAAACCAACGCAACCGAGACCCGAACAAACTCGGAACCTGGAAGCTGTACATCGGCCAGATGGAGTCGGAGTTTCCGATCAAGGTGTCCCTGGTGGTCTTCGTGCCAGACCGGGCAGTGGCCAACTGGTATCGCGACCTGATCTCCCGCGATGTTCGTAGCGGAGCGTGGCTGCACCCGTTCTTCTTCACTCCCGAGGACGTGCCGCTGGTCATCGACGAGCGCGTGGCGGTCGACCGGCCGGCGCGGGTGCTGCTCTCCGCCATGTGCCACCTCCAGGACTCCCACGTCGACGAGATGTTCCCGGCGCTGCTGACCGCATTGGCCGCGCTGGAACCAGGCATGAAGATCTTTTACGATGACGTGACGGCGGGCAGTCTGCCCGCGGCGGCCCGGGCACGATGGAAGGCGTTTCTGATGACTACAGCTCTCGGCCGGCGCTACCACAACGAGGAGTACAACGAGATCGACGCCCGCGCGGAAGCGCGCGGTGAGGCGCGCGGTGAGGCGCGTGGCGAGGCGCGTGGCGAGGCCCGGGCAGTTATCAAGGTCTTGGAGACTCGTGGGCTGGCCGTGACCAAAGAGCTGCGCGAGAAGGTCCTCGCCTGCACCGACATCGAGCAGCTCGACAGCTGGCTCCACTACGCGATCACCGCGGCCAGCGTCGGCGAGATCGAGGCGTACCTGAAGGGTTAGCGCCGCCCGCCGGCGTCAGCGGCGCGGGCGTGCCGGGAGGCACACGCCCGGCAGTTCGGCAGTCCGTAGGCTCAGGGCCATGGACGGTTGCAGGGACGCCTCGACGGCCGAGACCAGTGCGGCGGACGCAGCTACGGTGGCCATCGTGGACCCCGACGCACCTGGCGGTGCCGCGAGCGCCGGCCTGGTCGCCGCAGACACGGCCGACGGCTCGGGCCCGGCGGAGCGGCCGCCACTGGCGGGTCAGGTCTCCTACGTGTTCGGCGGCGCCCTGCCGACGCGATACAGCGCGTGGGTGCTGCGAGACCTGACGGGGCCCGGCTGGCGGTGGCGGCAGGCGCTGCGGCCGGTGCTGATGATGCTGCCCTTCGCCATCATCTTCGCGCTGTTGCCCGGGCCGGTCGGCGTGCGTGGGCTGCTGGTCGGCTTTCTGCTGGTCGCCGCCGGAGCACTCGGCCTGGGCCTGTCCGGCCAGTTCCGCAACCGCCGCCTCGTGCAGCACGGCTTCCCGCCCGTCATCAGGCCTAACGCCGAGGACACCGATGACGACGAACCCGCACCGGTCGCCAGCTCCGGCGACACGCCAGCCCGCTCCACGTCAGAGTCCGCCGACCGTGACGACGACCCCCACGGCGTCAACGCCTGATCAAGCGCCCACCACATCCCATGCCAAAGCCTTCGTTGTCACGTGCTCACCCCTTGGCGAGGACGGCGTCCTCCAGACGGAGGAGCTCGGCCAGCGCAGATTCGTCCAGCGTCCCGTACGCGCGGCCCCTGGCCGCGTCCAGACCGACCAGCACCGTCTCCCAGTCTGGTTTCTGGGACGGACTCGCCGTCGCCTTCGTCGCGGGTGTGTCTCCGCTCGCCGAGGCGGCTGGCGCGCGGCCGAGCCAATCCGCCCTGATCGTCCCCGCGCCAGGCGTGACTCAGGCCGTGGGGCGGGCGCGCAGGTCGAGGACGTAGTCGTCGGGGGCGCCGGCCTTCTCGGCGCCGTCGGCGATCTCGGCGAGGTGCCGGGCCGACGGCAGCCCACCCTCGTAGGCGTCCAGCACGTACGTCCACGCCAGCACGTCCCCGTCCAGGGTGGAGACGCGGACACGGATGCGGGTGTACAGGCCCGTGTCGGCACCCTCCCAGACGTCGAGCCGCTCCAGGTCGTAGCGGTCGATGTCGAAGAGCATGACGTAGACCCGGCCGGCCGGGTGCGGCACGATCGTCGAGAGGGCGCCGTCCCAGCCGAGATTCTCGCCGCCGAAGCTGAGCCGCCAGCCGCTGAGCCAGCCCGTCCCGGTCACGGGCGAATGCGGAGCGCGCTCCTTCATCTTCGCCGGGTCAAGGTTGCTGGCATACGCTGCGTACAGATTCATCTCGGCGTCTCTCATCCCATGGCCCGCGCCCGGAGGCGCGGGGGCCGGTGCAAGGCCCGGTTGCGCGCGGCGTTGACCAACAACAACGCGGCTACGGCACGCCCGCGCCCTAGCGGCGGGGCCGGTTCGCTTCGCCATTATGCGACCGATGACCCCCTTGATCACATGGGCCTTTCCGTAGAGCCTGGCCACACCGGCTAGTCACAGCCATGACGGGGAATGTGCGTGTCGAACGGTTGGCGAGCCGCTCACGCTCCGTTCGTTCGCTGCTCACGGCCCGCTTGCCGCCCGTCTCGACCGTTCCCGTCCGGCTCGCTCGGCGGAACGTTTCGGCGCGGTTCCGGCGAACCGGACCGGCCGGCCGGCGCCCTCGGCGATCGGCCCGGTCGCGGCAACGGGCAGGATGGAGAGGCAGCAGACGTGCGGAACGCCGAATTCAGCGGACGCAGGGATTGCGGCAAGCGCGGAGAACACGGGGAACGGCGCAGGCACAGGGAACGCGGCAGGCAGGGAACGTGGCAGGGACCAGGAGCAGTGAGGAGGGGGCCGTGAGCCGGATCGTCATCCTCGGCGGTGGACCCGGCGGGTACGAGGCAGCGCTGGTAGCGGCCTCGCTCGGCGCGACCGTCACGCTGGTCGACTCGGACGGTGTCGGCGGCGCCTGCGTGCTCACCGACTGCGTCCCGTCGAAGACGCTCATCGCAACGTCGGAGACCGCGACATCGGTCGCCGCGGCGCCGGCGCTCGGCCTGGCCAGCAAGGGGATGCCGACGCTGCGGCCGGCCACCTGGGAGGGCGTGGGGCCGCACCTGACCCCGCCCGAGGTGCTCACGTTCGAGGCGAAACGCGTCAACAGCCGGGTGATCGAGCTGGCGCTCGCGCAGTCCCGCGACATCGAGTCCCGGCTGCGGCGAGAGAAGGTCGAGGTCGTCCACGCGAAGGGCCGGATCGTCGGGCCGACGGCGGTCGAGACCGAGGCCGGCGACTCCTTCGTCGGCGACGTCGTCCTCATCGCCACCGGCGCCGCGCCGCGCGTCCTGCCGACGGCCGAGCCGGACGGCGAGCGGATCCTGACCTGGCAGCAGCTCTACGAGCTGCCGGAGATCCCCGAGCATCTCGTCGTGATCGGTTCCGGGGTCACCGGCGCCGAGTTCGCCAGTGCCTACCGGGCGCTCGGCGCCGCGGTCACGCTGGTCTCGTCCCGGGAGCGGGTGCTGCCCGGCGAGGACCCGGACGCCGCGATGGTGCTGGAGGACGTGTTCCGCGGCCGCGGCATCGAGGTGCTGAACCGCTCCCGGGCCGCCTCCGTGCGCCGGATCGGCGACGGGGTGCTCGTCGAGCTGACCGACGGGCGGACGGTGACCGGTTCGCACGCGCTGATGGCGGTCGGGTCGGTGCCGCGGACGAAGGGCATCGGGCTGACCGAGGTCGGGGTGCGGCTCGGCTCCGGCGGGCACGTCGTCGTCGACCGGATGTCGCGCACCTCCGTGCCCGGCGTGTACGCGGCGGGCGACTGCACCGGCGTGCTGCCGCTGGCGTCGGTAGCCGCGATGCAGGGCCGGATCGCGATGCGGCACGCGCTCGGCGAGTCGGTGACGCCGCTGCGGCTGGGCACCGTGTCGTCGAACATCTTCACCGACCCGGAGATCGCCACCGTCGGCGTCACCCAGCGGATGAAGGATTCGGGCACGATCGCCGCCGAGGTCGTCACGCTGCCGCTGGCCCGCAATCCGCGGGCGAAGATGCTCGGCATCGCCGACGGTTTCGTGAAGCTGTTCTGCCGGCCCGGCAGCGGCAGCGTGCTCGGTGGCGTCGTCGTGGCGCCGCGGGCGTCGGAGCTAATCCTGTCGATCTCGCTGGCGGTCGCCAACGGCCTGACCGCCGAGCAGCTGGCGAACACCTTCTCGATCTACCCGTCGCTGTCCGGGTCGATCACCGAGGTCGCCCGGATGATGCGCTCCGAGGACCTGTTCGCCGCCTTCGACGACACCCTGTAGGCGGCTCCCATGGCGACCGGGCGGACGGCGGCCGCCCAGGACGGCGGCCGGGCTGGCTTCGCGCACGAGGCCCGGCTGAGGCCGGCGCCCGGCGCGGACGAGCGGGCGCCCGGCGCCGCCGTGACGGTGGCGCTGTGCGGGCACTGGGAGCACGACGGCCCGTGCCGCTGGCCGCACCAGACCAGCGTCGAGGCGCGCGGCGGTGAGGAGCTGACGATCCGGGTGGTGGCCGTCAGCCCGCCCGCCGAGCAGGCCCGGGTGCGACGGCTCATCGACGCCGCCCTGGTCGCGGGCGAGCTCACCGGCCCGGACGGCGTCAGCCGCTGGTCGCTGCTGCGCTCCGGGCCGGCCGAGCTGAGCGCCGACGAACGCGCCCTGGCCGCCCGGCTCGCCACGACCCCCGGCGCGGAAACCCCTGGAGGCGCGGCTTCCACGGAGCCGGAGACCTAGAGCCGGGTGAGGGCCTCCGCGGCCGCGCCGGCCAGCAGCCGCACGCCGACGCCGATCGCGCGCTCGTCGACGGCGTAGTCGCCCTGGTGCAGGTCGTACGTCGGGCCGCCCGGGGTGCGGGTGCCGAGCCGCGCCAGGGCGCCGGGAACGTGCGTCAGGTACCAGCCGAAGTCCTCGCCGCCGAGGGACTGGGCGACGGTCGCCATCGCGTCGTGGCCGAAGGCCTCGGCGGCGGCCGCGGCCAGCACGTCGATCATGTCGACGGTGTTCACCACCGGCGGGACGCCGCGGCGGTAGTCGACGACGATGTCCGCGCCGAACGGGGCGACGATCTGGTGGGCGAGCTGCTCGACGAGCTCGGGCGCGGATTCCCAGGTCTCGCGGGACAGGGTCCGCACGGTGCCGCGCAGCTGCCCGGCCCGCGGGATCGCGTTCGGTACCGAGCCGGCCTGCGCCTGGCCCCAGACCAGCGCGAGCCCCGACCGCGGGTCGATCCGCCGGTTCAGCGCCGCCGGCAGCTGGGTGATCAGGGCGCCCATGGCATAGACCAGGTCGACGGTGTTCTGCGGCCGGGAGGTGTGGCCACCGGGGCCGGCCAGCATGATCTCCACCAGGTCCGCCGCCGACGTGATCGGTCCCGGCCGCAGCCCGACCGTGCCGACGTCGAGCGCCGGGTCGCAGTGCACGGTGAACGCCGCGTCGACCGGTTTGAGCAGGCCGGCCTCGATGACCTCCAGGGCGCCGCCCGGGATCGTCTCCTCGGCCGGTTGGAACACGAGCCGCACCGTGCCCGGCAGCGGGTGCGCCCGGGCGTACTCGGCGAGCGCGAGGCCGGCCCCGAGGACGACGGTCGTGTGCACGTCGTGGCCGCAGGCGTGGCAGACACCGGGGACGCTCGACGCGTATGGGACGTCCTTCGCGTCCTGCAGCGGCAGGGCGTCCATGTCCGCGCGCAGCATGACGACCGGGCTCTCGTCCTCGGCCGGGGTGCGCGCCGGGTCGGCCGCCTCGCCCGCCGGGCCGCGCTCGGGCCGCGCGGGGACGAGGTCGCACCAGACGCCGGGGATGTCGGGGAGCCGCCGCGGCACCAGACCGGCCGCGGTCAGCCGCTCGGCGATCCGGTCGGCCGTGCGGTGCTCCTGGCGGCCCAGCTCGGGGTGCATGTGCAGGTCACGGCGGAAGGCGACGAGCTCGGGCTCGTGGCTGGTGAACCAGTCGCGGACGAAACCGGCGAGGTCCGCGGCCCGCCCCTGCCGTGGGCCCACCGGCGGCGCCGGCCGGGCGGGCAGCACCCTCGTATGCGCCGGCTCCGCGTCTCCCGGCGCCACGTCGACCGGCATCGCCTCGGTCGCCATCGCGTCCGTCGCCATCGCGTCGACCGGCGCCACCGGCATCGCACTCAGGTTGTCCGACATCCCGAAAAATGACCTTCCCCCGGCTGCGCCGGCGTGTTCTTCGCTGATACACCGGCGCCCGCGCCACGACGCGGCGCTCGGTCGCGCTCGGCTGGCCGGCCGCGCCCGGCCAGGGGCCCGCATGGGCGGACGCCGCGTCCACGACCTGCGCGTCGGGGTCAGTCCGACGTCGAGGTCTGGGCAGGGGCCTCGTCGGCCGGGTGGTGGCCGGTGAGGGAGCTGGCCCGCGGTCTCGCGCCAGGGCCGGCGGACCGCGCGGGTCAGCCCGCGGACCTGTCCAGCGCCACGGAGTCTGGCTGCGCGGGGCGGCCGGTGTTCATCTCCACTAGCAGAGTATCGACGACCCGGCTCAGGTCGCCGCCGGCCCGCCGGGCGGCGGCGCGCTGTCTCTCGTAGCTGGCCCCGATTTCCATGATCTGGCTGACGGCGGCGAGCTCGGCGGCGCAGCCGAGGCGACGGGCGACCGGCAGCAGGTCGTCGACGAGATCGACGAGGTCCTCCCGTAGCGGCCGAGTGGTGCCGCGATCGTCGACGAGGATGTCCGCGTCGAGGCCGTAACGGGCGGCCCGCCACTTGTTCTCCTGGACGACCCAGCGACGCGGCACCGGCAGCGTGTAGCCGCGGTCGAGCTGGGTGTTCATCCGGTCCACCAGGCACTGGGCGAGCGCGGCGACCCCGCCGACCTCCTGCAGGGTCGGCAGGCCGTCGCAGATCCGCAGCTCGACCGTGCCGAAGTTCGGGTGGGGGCGGATGTCCCACCAGACCTCGCGGATCGTCTCGATAGTGCCGGACGCCACGAGGGTCTCCATGAACCGTTCGAACTGCGACCAGTCGGCCAGCTGGTAGGGCAGCCCGGCGGTCGGCAGGCTCTCGAACACCTTCGACCGGCTGGAGGCGAGCCCGGTGTCCCGCCCGAGCCAGTACGGCGACGACGCCGAGAGCGCCAGGAAGTGCGGGACGTAGCTCATCAGCGCGTTGACGATCGGCAGCGCCTTGTCCTTCGAGCGGACGCCGACGTGGACGTGCACACCGAAGATCAGCAGACGGCGGGACAGCCACTGCATGTTGTCCACAAGACGGTGATAGCGCTCGTTCTCGCTGATCTCCTGGGTGTTGTACTCGCTGATCGGATGCGTGCCGCTGCACATCAACCCGATGCCGCGCCTCTCCGCCAGCCCCCGCAGCACGTCGATGGTTCCGGTCAGGTCGCCGAGCGCCTGCGGCACCGAGTCGCAGACCCCCGTGATGACCTCGATCGTCGACTCGAAGAGCTCGTGCTTGGCCTTCGCAGCCTCCTGCTCGCCGACCTTGGCCGCGAACTCCTCGAGGATCTCGGTCGAGGCACCGCGAAGCTGGCGGGTCCGCAGATCGACCAGCTCCAGCTCCCACTCGATGCCCAGGCTGGTGCGCGGCGACGACGAGAAGGGGATGTGCACCCTGCCTCCTCCTGTGACAGCGAGCGGCCTTCGGCCGCGGGGGCTTCGGGTTCAGGCAGGCCAGCCGGGACCTCTGCGACGCGCGGCGGACAGGCGAGGTCCGTCCGGCCCGACTGCCGGCGGATTACCCGCTTGGCCCGCCGATACGCACAACGGCGGTGAGACAGCACCCCGGCGACGTCAACCGTAGGTCGACGGCACGCCGTTTCGGGCTTGTTTCCCTTGAAACAGGCCGTACGGCGGCCGGGCGCGGACCGCCCTCTAGGCGGGCGGCGCGGCCACGACGCGGACGCCGAGCTCGCGCAGCTGGCGGTCGTCGACCTGGGTCGGGGCACCCGTCATCGGGTCCAGGCCGGACTGCGTCTTCGGGAACGCGATGACCTCGCGGATGTTCTCCTCGCCCGCGAGGATCGCCACCAGCCGGTCGATGCCGAAGGCGAAACCGCCGTGCGGCGGGGCGCCGTACCCGAACGGGGTCAGGAAGAACCCGAACCGGGCGTTGGCCTCCTCCGGGGTGATCCCGAGCAGGCCGAAGATCCGCTGCTGCAGCTGCGGCTCGTGGATCCGGATCGAGCCCGAGCCCAGCTCCCAGCCGTTGAGCACCAGGTCGTAGGCCCGGCTGCGGACCTCCAGCGGGTCGGACTCCATCTTGTCGACGTCGTCCGGGTGCGGCCGGGTGAACGGGTGATGCCCCGGCTTGGGCCGGCCCGTCGCCTGGTCGATGCCGACGAACAGCGGGAAATCCACCACCCAGACGAACCGATACCCGCCCGTACCGGCCGGCGGCCGGCCAAGCTGGTTACGCAGCTGCCCGAGCACCTCGCAGGCCGTCATCCACTCGTCGGCGACGAGCAGCAGCAAGTCGCCGTCGGCCGCCTGCGTCCGCGCCGCGATCCCGGTCAGCTCGTCGGGCGAGAGGAACTTCGCCACCGGCGACTCCAGCGCCCCGCCCGCGCCGACCCGCATCCACACCAGGCCCTTGGCGCCGAGCTTCTTCGCCGTGTCCGTCAGGGTGTCGAGCGCCTTGCGGTTGTGCGTCGCCGAACCGCCCGGCACCCGGATCCCCTTGACCGCGCCGGCGCCGGCGAACGCCTTGAAGCCGCTGCCGGCGAAGACCTCGGTCAGCTCGACGAGCTCCATGCCGAACCGCAGGTCGGGCTTGTCCACACCGAACCGGTTCATCGCCTCGTGCCAGGTCATCGTCACGACCGGCGGCACCGGGACGTCGACCGCGGCCGCCGTCGCCGCGAGCACCGCGGCGGTGATGACATCGAGCACGTCCTGCTGGTCGACGAAGCTCATCTCGATGTCGAGCTGGGTGAACTCGTACTGCCGGTCCGCGCGCAGGTCCTCGTCGCGCAGGCAGCGGGCGAACTGGAAGTAGCGGTCCACCCCGCCGACCATCAGCAGCTGCTTGAACAGCTGCGGCGACTGCGGCAGCGCGTAGAAGCTGCCCGGGAACTGCCGGGACGGGACGATGAACTCGCGCGCGCCCTCCGGCGTCGACGGCATCAGCAGCGGCGTCTCGACCTCGACGAACCCCAGCGGGTCGAGCGCGGTGCGGATCGCCGCCAGCGCCGCCGACCGGATCCGCAGGTTGCGCTGCATCCGCTCGCGGCGCAGGTCCAGGTAGCGGAAGGCCAGCCGGGTCGACTCGTCGACGTTGTCCGCCCGGTCGTCCAGCGGGAACGGCGGCGGCTTCGCGACCGACAGCACGTCGACCTTGCAGTCGCGCAGCTCGACCTCGCCGGTGGCCAGCTGCGGGTTGACCGTGCCCTCCGGCCGCTCGACCACGGTGCCGGTGATCCTCAGGACGTACTCCGACCGCACGTCGACCGTGCCGTCGACGACGCACTGCACGACGCCCGAGTAGTCCCGCAGGTCCAGGAACTGCAGCGACTGGCCGTGCTGGCGGCGGTGGGCCACCCAGCCGCACACCGTCACGGTGTCGCCGGCGTCAGCCAGCCGGAGATCCCCGCACCGATGCGTCCGCATCGCGGTCTGCCGCACCCGCGGCGTCCCCGGCTCGCCGTGCCCGTCTGCCGTCACCATCGCCCTGCCGTCCTGTCCCAGAAACCTTGTTCGTGCCCGCGCGCCCAGTGCGCCCTCAAGCAGATGCCGCATTCGACCTTGATGCCGTGTGCGAGCCCAAGCCGGAATTGTCCGGTACGCCGCTTGACCGAGGGCCGATGGATGGTCAGGCCATACGCCGGTGTTCGGTCAACGGGTACACCGTTGACCCTACCGGCGGAAGCAGGTCGGCCCCGCGTTGGCAAGCCGCTATTCGGCCCGCTGAAGGGATGCCACGGCGCCCGACGCGGCACCTACCGCATCATCTATCGAATTGACGATCACGCCCTTACCGTGCAGGTGCTCGAGGTAGATCACCGCGCCGACATCTACCGGCCACGCTGACGATCGGCGGACGCAGCCCGGCGAGCGTCGAAGGATGATCAGCGACGCAGTGCCTTGATGAAGCGGCTGACCTCGCTCCTGATGCGCGCGGAGACGCGGAGGACCTGGGGGCCGCCGGGGGTGGTGAGCTGGACGCGGATGACGTCGCCGTGCTTGACGCCCTGAGAGGCCCTGACCTCGCGGCGGTCCCAGGCGACGTCGAACCAGTCGCCCTCGCGGGGAAACGGCGCGACGACGAGCAGCCGGCGGCTGGTGAGCAGGATCCACCGCGACGTGCCGAGCCGGTACCCGATGAACCGTTCGGCCTTCGCCGTGATCCGGCCACCGCCGTCCGGGGCGGTGAGCCGGCCGCGCAGCACGACCTCGGTGAACTCCTCTGGCTCCAAGGGCACGTCGGGCGGCCGGGAGCGACTCGGGATGGCCACGCCTAAGTGTCTCCTGTTCGCTTTCGCTCCGTGCGGGCTGTGTCTCTGGTTCGCTCCGTGCGGGCATCGCGGTCACCGGGCTTCCGCCGGGCAGTGACGTCTTCTACCGCGTGCTGCTCGCTTCGGCCGGCAACCCGTCCCGGGTCGGGAGACGTCGGTCGGCCGGTGTGCCGATCCTCGGCGACGAGCAGACCGCCTGGCTGATCCGGGAGCTCGGCCGCAGCCGGGCGCCACCGGCCGATCAGTCGAATCTGGCGCCGTCCGCCGCACGCCGTACAGTCGGGCCCGTGACGCAGCTTGCCGGGAATGCCGATCGTTCGCCCGAAGACGGCGCGGGCGGCCCGACGACCGCCGCCTCGTCGGCGGGGCCGGACGCCGCGGCCTCCGCCGCGCGGCTCGCCGCCGCGACCGGCGCCGACCGGCACGACGTCGCGGTGGTGCTCGGCTCGGGCTGGAAGCCCGCCGCGCAGACGCTCGCCGCCCGGGGCCGGGTGCTCGCCGAGGTGCCGTTCGCCGATCTCGGCGGCTTCCCGGAGACGACCGTGCCGGGGCACGGCGCGGTCGTCCGGTCCGTCGAGCTGGGCGGCCGGCGGCTGTTGCTGTTCCTCGGCCGGGTGCACGCCTACGAGGGCCACGACCTGGCCTACGTCGTCCACGGCGTGCGGACCGCCTGCGCGGCCGGCGTCGGCACCGTGGTGCTGACCAACGCGGCCGGCGGCCTGCGCGCCGACATGAGCGTCGGCCAGCCGGTGCTCGTCAGCGACCATCTGAACCTGACCGGCCGCTCGCCGCTCGTCGGGCCGGCGTTCACGGACCTCACCGACGCCTATGCGCCGCGGCTGCGGACGCTCGCCCGCGAGGTGGAGCCGACGCTGGTCGAGGGGGTGTACGCCGCGCTGCCCGGCCCGCACTTCGAGACCCCGGCCGAGATCCGGATGCTGCGTACCCTGGGCGCCGACCTCGTCGGCATGTCGACCGTGCACGAGACGATCGCCGCCCGCAACGCCGGCGCCGACGTGCTGGCAATCTCCCTGGTCACGAACCTCGCCGCGGGCATGACGGGCGAGCCGCTGAACCACCTGGAGGTGCTCGCCGCCGGCGAGGCCGCCGCGACCCGGATGGGGGCCCTGCTGGCCGAGGTCGTCTCCCGCCTGTAGGGCGTGATCGTCGGGTCTGGTGCCCGGCCGGCCGGCGGCCGAGCCGTCACAGCGTTCTGATCATGCCGCCGTCGATGGTGAAGTCGGCGCCGGTGACGTTGCCGGCACGGTCGCCGGCGAGCAGGACGACGAGGTCCGCGACCTCCTCCGGCCGGGTGAAGCGGCCCGTGACCATCTCGGCCGCCGCGCCGGCGGCGACGTCCCGCGCCGCGACCCCCTGCTTGCGGCTGATGCGCTCGGCGACCCCGTCGGAGCCAAGCCACAGATCCGTGGCCACCGGGCCCGGGCTGATGGTGTTGACCCTGATCCCGCGGCCACCGACCTCCTTCGACAGTGACTTCGAGAAGTTCGTCAGTGCGCCCTTCGCGGCGCTGTAGTCGATGACGGCCGGGTCGGGGAGGAAGGCGTTGACGGAGCTGACGGTCACGATCGATCCGCACCCGGCCGCCAGCATGTGCGGCAGCACGGCGCGGGTGGCCCGAACCGCCGCCATCAGGTTGAGGTTGATCGAGTCGAGCCACTGCTCGTCCGTGACGGCGAGGAACCCGTCCAGCCTCGGCGGCGCCCCGCCCACGTTGTTGACGAGCACGTCGATCTGCCCGCCGCCCCGCACGGCCGTCTCGGCGGCGTGCGCGATCAGCGCCGCCGGCCCCTCCGGCGCCGACAGGTCCACCGGCACCGACTCCACCGAGCCCGCCGAGACCAGCTCGTCGAGCTGCGCGGACCCCGACCGTGAGCCGGCCACGACCGTCGCTCCCTCCGCCACCAGCGCCCGCGTCACGGCGAGGCCGATGCCGCGGCTCGCGCCGGTCACCACGGCGATCTTGCCCTGCAGTCCCAACTCCACGAGTCTCCCCTGACGCTGCATCGGTAGGTGGCAGGCACGCGGGTCCGCGCCTGGACGCACCCTAGATCCCCACGCCGGCCCGGACATCCGTCGGTCGACAGGCCGCTCGAGCGTCCCGGCTGTCTGACACGGTCCCAGCCGGCAGCATGGGGACCGTGGACGACAGCCCGGCACGTACGGAGCCTGATTCCCGGCCCGACCCGTTGATCGCGGCGGCGCGGGCCTGGCTCGCCGACGACCCCGAGCCCGCGGACCGCGCCGAGCTCGCGGCGCTGCTGCAGGCCGCGGAGACCGAGCCACCCGCCGCAGCGGACGCGGGCGCCTCCGCCTGGCCGCACGCCGAGGAGGCCGTCGGGCCAGGTGGGGAGGGGACCTCCGGGCCAAGTCGGGAGGGGATCTCCGCTGCCAGGGCCGTCGCGCCGGCGCGAGCGCAGCTGGCCGATCGGTTCGCCGGCCCGCTGCGGTTCGGGACGGCCGGGCTGCGCGGGCCGCTGCGGGCCGGGCCGAACGGGATGAACACCGCCGTCGTCCGCCGGGCCGCCGCCGGGATCGCTGCCTGGCTCGGCGCCGGCGGGGCGGGGGCGCCCAGGACTGTGGTCATCGGGTTCGACGGACGGCACCGCAGCGAGGCGTTCGCGTTGGACAGCGCGCGGGTGTTCGCGGCGGCGGGGCTGCGGGCGCTGCTGCTGCCCGGGCCGCTGCCGACGCCGGTGCTCGCCTTCGCCGTCCGCCGACTCGACGCGGACGCCGGCGTGATGGTCACCGCCAGCCACAACCCGGCGACCGACAACGGCTACAAGGTCTACCTCGGCGCCGCTCCGGGCGATCCCGGCCGCGGCGCCCAGCTCGTCTCACCCACCGACGAACAGATCGAGGCGGCGATCGCCGCCGCGGCGCCCGCCGGCACGGTGCCGCTGTCGAACGCCTGGACGCGGCTCGGCGACGAGATCGTCGCCGCGTACGTCACCGCGGCGGCAGCCACTCTGGCGGCGGCGGAGCCGGAGTCGTCCGCCCGATCGGCGCGGGGTGCCGCCGCCCTCCGGATCGCGTACACCCCGCTGCACGGCGTCGGGCTCGGCGTTCTGCGGCGGGTGTTCGCGGCGGCCGGCCTGCCGGAGCCGGCCGTCGTCGACGCCCAGGCCCAGCCTGATCCGGAGTTCCCGACGGCCCGGTTCCCGAACCCCGAGGAGCCCGGCGTGATGGACGAGGCGCTGGCGCTGGGCCGGCGCGTCCGGGCGGACCTGGTGCTGGCGAACGACCCGGACGCGGACCGCCTCGCGGTGGCCGCCGGGCGGGATCCGAGAGTCCTTACTGGAGACGAGCTGGGCCTGCTGCTCGCCGACGAGGTGCTGCGCCACGGCCGCGGGCCGGTCGCGGCCACCGTCGTCAGCTCGACGGCGTTGCGCCTGCTCGCGGCTCGCCGGGGCGTCCGCTACGTCGAGACGCTCACCGGCTTCAAGTGGATCATGCGGGCCGACCCGGAGCTGGTCTTCGGCTACGAGGAAGCCCTCGGCTACGCCGTGCGCCCGGGACTGGTCCGGGACAAGGACGGCATCACGGCCGCGGTCGCCGTGGCCCGCATGGCCGCCGCCGAGCATGCCCGCGGCCGGTCCCTGCTGGACCGGCTCGACGACCTTGCCCGCGAGCTGGGCGTCGTCGCCACCGCCCAGGTCTCGATCCCGGTGCCCGGCCCGGCCCGCGGCGACGCCCTGCTGCGACGGTTCCGCGAGTGTCCGCCCAGCCAGGTCGCGGACCTGCCCGTGCTGGCCGTCCGCGACCTGAGCGTCCCGGCGCACGGCCTGCCGCCGTCCGACGTCCTGGTCCTCGGCCTTGCCGGCGGCGCCCGCGCGGTTCTGCGCCCCAGCGGCACCGAACCCAAGATCAAGATCTATCTCGAGGCCGCCGAGCCGGTCGGCGCCGGGCCGGGCGGCCTCACGGACGCGCGGGCCGCGGCCGCCAGCCGGCTCGACCGGCTCACCGGCTGGGCGCGGACCCTGCGCCCCACGCTCCTGGTGCCGTGACCTGGCCAGACCGCCGCGAGCGAGGAGTGCTGCGCCCTCGCCGACATATCGCCGGTGGAGCGGAGATCGACGGCGGCCAGGCCTGCGGACCGGCCGGCTCAGGATCACCGCCCACCCCGGGCACCCCGCGCCGCGGCGGCCGAGCTCCTTCGGCCAGACGGTGGGCGGGGTTAGGGAAGGCGGTAGGCGGTAGGCAGGCTAAGCGGTCGCCGGGGTCAGCCGGAGCGTGACCGTGCGGTTGCGGGCCCGGTCCGCGGGCGTGTTCGGGTAGAGCGGGACGGCGCTGCCGGCGGCGGAGACGGTGAGCTGGGCGGGCGCCAGGCCCGCGCCGGCGAGCACCACGGCGGCCGCGGCCGCCCGGGCCTGGCTGAGCGCGGTGTTGTCGGCGTAGGCGCCGCCGGTCGGGACCGGCAGGTCGTCGCTGTGGCCGACGACCTCGACCGCCACCCCGGGGACGGCGGCGATCCGGGCGCCGACCCGGGCGAGCGCCGCGGACCCGTCGGGGCTCAGCTCGGCCCCGCCGGCGAAGAGCCGGTCGGTGAAGACCAGGACGACCTGCCCACCCGCGCTCGTCACCGTCACCTCGGGGCCGGCGACCTGGTCGGCGAGCGCCCGCAGCGCCGACGCCGCGGTTGTCGCGGGGGCGCCCGATGCCACGCCGGGCGCCGGTGGCGACGCGGGCCGGGCGTCGGCGGGCGTCGCCGCCGGCGAGACCGCGTCGGACCCGGCCGCGTCGGTGATCGCCCAGCCGACGGCCGCGCCGCCGCCGAACAGCGCGACGGCCGCGAGGGCGGCACCGGCGGCCCAGCCGCGGCCGGTGACCCGCCGGCCCGCCAGCGCGGCGACCCGCCGCAGCCCGGCGACGGACTCGGCGTCGTGACCGCCCAGCTCGGCGGCGCGGCGCCAGTGCTCCGCGGCGACGTCGAGCCGACCTTGCTGGGCGTGGATCCGGGCGAGCAGGTCGTGTTCGGGAGCCGTGCGGGCACGCCGGGCGGCGAGGTCGTCCAGCAGGGCGAGCGCCCGCGCGTGCTGGCCGGCGCGGGCGAGATCGGTGGCCCGGGCGACGACGGCCTCGTCGACGAGCGTCGCGACCTGGTCCGGCTCGGCCAGGAGCGCCCTACCGGCGGAAGTGGCCGAACGGGTCATCGGGGCCCTCCGTCCTGGGCAGCAGGTCGATGAGCTGACGGACGACGCTGCGCAGCTGGCCGAGGTTGTTGCTGTCCATGGCCTGCTCACCCTTCTCGAACAGCCGGTTCGCCAACGCCTGGTCGCGCATGCTCGCCCGGTGCTCCCGCAGCGCCTCGAACCGGGCGGCGTCGAGGCCGCCGGTCTTCTTGTTGAACACCACGACGAGGAAGTCGCGCAGGTCCTCCGTCCGGGTGCGCAGCAGATCGAGGTCGCGGGAGCGCATCGCGGCGCGCAGGTCGGAGACGAGCAGGTCGTAGCGACGCCGGTCGCCGCGCTCGGCGAACTCCTCGATGACCCGTGGCGCCTGGGCCAGCAGTTCCTCGGCGTCCCGCACGGCCCGCGGCCAGGCCAGCGCCCGTTCGACCTGGTCGAGGCGTGCCTGCAGGTCCAGCAGCCGTTTCGCGGCGGTGCTCGCCGCGTCCGCGTCGCCGTTGGCGTACGCGGCCAGGTCGTCCTCGAGCTGCTCGGCGACCCGCTCGTTGTCCAGCTCGGCCAGCCGGGCGAGCGACTCGGCGTCATTCGCGTCCCGGGCGGCATCGGCCAGCTCACGCCGGCGGTCCTGCTCGGAGCGGACCGCGTGGCGCAGCTCGCTCGCGTCGGGCACCGACTCGGCCCGCAGATCGAGCTGGGTCTCGAACTCCTCGTCGATGAGCGGCACGTACGCCCTGGTCGCGACGAGGCGGGAGGCGTCGATCTCGACCGTCACCTCGACCTCGGTACCGGCCGGCAGGTCCCTGGCCACCTGGCTGGCGAGGATCTCCAGGTCGCCGACGTGGCGGTTGCGGTCGGCCCGCTCGTACTCGCCCTCCAGCACCGGGATGCGCAGCAGCCCGCCGGACTGCCCCCGGCTCAGCGCCACCGTGGTGCGCAGCACGTCGCGCCCGCGGCCCGGGATCCGCACGCCCTTCGCCAGCAGCCAGACGACCTTGTTCCCCTCCAGGGCGATGCCGACGGAGTGGGTCAGGGCCGCGTCCGGCGCGACCGTGCCGATCGTGTAGTGCAGGCTCGCCGGCTCGGTCGGGTGCCGGTGACCGGCGGAGTCCTCCAGCACGATGGCGTACTCGTTGCGCACCCCGGGCGCCGCCGACAGCGCGGTGAAGAATCCGCCCGTCGCCGAGAGCGGAATCCTGCCGCTGCGCCACGGCGGGCGCGCCTGCGCGTTGACGAACTCGATGCTGAAGCCGGCGAGGCGGGCGCCGGCGGGCCCGCGGACCACGCCGCCGACCTGCGGCTCCGGGTCGGCGCCGATCGGGCTGTACTCCAGGTCGACGGTGCAGGCGCCGGCGGCGACCTCGGCGGGAACGGCGACCTCGAGCCGCTGCGTCCCCGCGAAGATCGCCGCACCGCGCGCGACGACCGTCATCGGGTCCTGGGTGATGTCGACCGCGATGCCCAGCTCGCCCGCCACCCGCTCGCGCAGATAGGGCATGAGCGTGGGGCCGCCGACGAGCAGCACCCGGTCGATGTCGGCGGGCGCCAGGTTCGCGTCCCGCAGCGTCTTCTGGCAGATGTTGACCGCCCGGGCGACGAACGGGTCGGTGAGCCGCTCCACCTCCTCGCGGCGCAGCTCGTGGACGAACTCGACCGGCTGGCCCCGGTCGTCGACGCACAGGGCCGGCTCGTCGAGCTCGACGGTCGCGACCGGGGCGGTCGACAGCGCGATCTTCGCCTCCTCGGCCGCGCGCTTGAGCCGGGCGATGGCCGCCGCCCAGCGCGGGTTGCCCCGGGCGAAGCCGGTCAGCGGATACCGGGCCAGCAGCGGGGGGATCAGCAGCTGCTCGACGATCGCCCAGTCGATCAGCTTGCCGCCGAGGAAGTTGTCGCCCTCGTGGTTGACGATGTCCAACTCGCCGTCGCGGACATGCACCACGGCGGCGTCGAACGTGCCCCCGCCCAGGTCGAAGACCAGCCGGTAGATGTTGTCCTCGTCGCGTTGGAAGCCGTAGGCGAGGGCGGCGGCCGTCGGCTCCTGCAGCAGCGGCGCGAGCGCGAGACCGGCCTCCCGGGCCGCGCGGCGGGTGGCGTCGCACTGGTTGAGGTCGAACGCCGCCGGGACGGTGATGACCGCCGCCTGGATGTCCTCCCCCGTCCGCGCCTGCGCGTCCGCCTTCAGCCGGCGCAGCACCTCGGCCGACAGCGCCTCCGGGCCCATCGTCAGCTGCCCGTCACGGAAGCGTTTCTCCGCGCCGCGCTGGCCCATCTGCAGCTTGAACTCGGCGGCCGTGTTGTCGACGTCGTGCTCGACGCGCTCCCGGGCGCGGTCGCCGACGTGGATCCGGCCGTGCCGGTCCACGTAGACGGCCGAGGGCGTCGTGTCCCGCTGGGCCGTGTTCTTGATGATCTGGGCCTCGGTGCCGACGAGCATCGCGATCGCGCTGTTCGTCGTGCCGAGGTCGATGCCGAAGTCGACGGTCGACCGTGCCATCAGGTCCTCTCCTGCCGCGTCCGCGCCGTCGATGCCGGGGTGCCGACGATGACCTCGCCGGCCTGCGCCAACTGGCCGGCGAGGTAGACCGTGGGGCGCAACGTCTGGATGACCCGTTCCTCGGTCAGTCCTTCGGTGTCCTCGAAGGCGAGCACCGTCAGGTTCTGTCCGCTGTCGTAGGCAGCCCCGTCGTGGTCCTGCACCTCGACGCCGGCGGCGGCGAGGACATCGCCCGCGGCGTCCAGGCGGCGCAGCGCGCGGCGGGCCTCGGGCGTGGCCGGCGAGCCCGCCGGGCCGAGCTGGCGACGCAGCCGCCACAGCTCGGTCGCGACCTTGGCGACGTCCCGCGGCGCCAGCGCCGCCACGTCCGCGGGCACCTCGGCGAGACCCGGGCCGGGCCGGGCCGAGGCAGCCGGGTCCGAGGCAGCCCGGTCCGAGGCAGCCGGGTCGGAGGCAGGTAGGTCCGAGGCAGCCAGGTCCGGGGCGGGCGGGTCCGGGGCGGGCGGGTCCGGTGGCTCGGCGAGCGGGGCGGCGAGCTGCGCCAGCGCGGCCGGCCAGCGCGACGGCGCGATCCGGAACTCCCGTGGATACCGCCACTGCCGCAGCGCGGCGAGCATGGCGCCGCCGCTGCCCCGGACCGGCGACCGGCCCGCAGCCGGTGCGGCGGGCGCGGCGGGCGCGGCGGGCGCGGTGTCCCGCTCGGCGGCCATCACGAGCCCGCCGGCTTCGCGCCGGGATGCCAGCCCTCGACGCGCAGCTCGACCAGCGGCGGATACTGGTTCGTCCGGTTGCCGACCGACCCACGCGCCGCCGTCCCGACCACGAGCGCGACGACGATGCCGACGAAGACTCCCCAGCCGGCTGCCCCGAGCACCGTCGCCACGGCGATGATCAGGATGAGGGCGGACAGGGCGCCCAGCCATGCGAAGATCCGCCGTTCTCGGTGCGCGCGGGCGCACTCGGCGCACCGCGGAACCGTGACCGTCACCGACTGGTAGTGGATTCGCCGGCCGTTCCAGGTCGTCTCGGTGTGGCTGACCCGATGCAGCGGTCGCGACAGCGACGAGTCCTTGTCGAGACGGCGCTTCTCGCAGTACCAGCAGGCCCCGGCCTCGGCCTGGCGCTCGACGATCGCGAGATTGTCCTGCAGCCGCGCGGTCAGCGCCGCCGACTCCACCAGCGGGATCACCCGGCGCAGCAGCTCCCGCATCCGGAAGTGGTCGGGAGTCCGCGTCTTCAACGGCTCACCCGCCGCGTCCAGGAAGGACTGGTCGTAGAACAGCAGAGCGGTGAGAACCGTCTGACCCACCTGGTCGTGAACACCGGCCCGGGCCGGGTTCTCGGCCGGCAGGAGCTCGTCGATCCGGGCGATCGTCGGTTCCGCGTCGGCCAGCAGGCGTTCCGCGATGTCGGCACCGTCCGGCTGGTTGTTCTGGGCCGACCGATCGGCCTCCGTACAGAGCGCCCGAACCTGGGCCAGCCACGGCTCGCAGGCCCTGCGCAGCGCCTCGTCCGCGTCGCCCTCGCCGAGCTCCCGCAGCGCGGCGAGGTGGGCGCGGGCCGTCGGCGGGTCGCCGGCGTCAAGGGCCGCAGCGGCGAGCGCCGCCCCGCCGGCAAGCAGGGTCCCGGGCAGTGCGGAGCGGATCCCGGCGGCGAGCCCGACGCCGAGCCGGGCGTCGCCCGCCGCGGCGATCCGGGCCTCGAACGTCTCCCAGCACGCCTCGTCGCGCAGCGCAGCCGCCCACAGCCAGTACACCTCGCGCCAATCCGGCCGCCCCGCGCCGCCGGCGGACGCGGGGGCGGCGCCCGCCGCCCCGGCGCCGGCGCGTTCGGCGTCGAGGGCGAGCAGGTGGGCGAGGACGGCGAGGTTGTGCCGGGCCGCACCGTCGCTCGCCGCGGCCTGCGACCAGCGGCGGCGCGCCTCGCCGACGTCGCCGCCGGCCAACGCGGACAGCGCCGGGTCGTCAGCACCGCCGACGGTGGTGGTCGAGTCGGTGGTTCCGGCGGTGATGCGGGCGGTGGTCCCGGCGGTGGTCCCGGGAGCGGGAGTCGCAGCGGCCGTGCCGTCGGCCCCCGGTCCGCCTGCCGGCGCGGCGGCGGCTGATGTGCCGATGGCCGGCGCGGCGGCGGCGGGCTGGCCGGCGGCGGGCCAGAACCAGAAGAACTCGTCGACGAGGCGCAGCCGCGGGTCGCGCAGTCGGTCGAGCGCGCCGGTCAGCGCCGCCGGAGTCACCGGAGTCAGCGGGGCCAGCGCGTGTGCGGGAGCGGCCGCCTCGCCCAGCCTTTCGGCGATCTTCACTCGGTCGGAGACGCGGCGGATGTCGCGACGGCTCGCCGTGACCGCCAGTCCCGTCACCCGGAACGCGTTGCGGTCGTACAGCCACGGCACCTCGACCTGGCCGAGGATCTCCCGGCCCTCGTCGACGGAGGTCACGTCACATCACCACACCCCTGCGCGACAGCTGTTCCCGGGATCCGTGCCGGTCCCGCAGAGCCGGAACCAGGTCGTAGGCAGCGGCCAGTCGGTTCGCGGCGGCCACCGGCCGGCCCTCGCGGGCGAGCAGGACGGCCTCGTCGACCAGGCGCGCGGCGGCGCCGGCCACGTCGTCGCCCCACCGGTCCGCCCGAGCGTCCGTCGGGCCGGGTGCCGCGGCGCGGGTTCGTGTGACGGGCGGGTCGACGGACGCTGACCGGTCGGCCAGCTGGCCGCTGGCCCAGGCGTCGGATGGATCCCAGCCGCCGCTGTCCAGGCCGGTGGTCGCCCCAGCGGGCGCCGCGTCCGCCGGCTCACGGTCGGCGGCAGCGCGGTCGACCTGCGCCTCGCTCGCCGGTGCCGAGTCGTCCGGTGCGGGCTCGACGCCTACTGGCTCGGGCTCTGGGCGGCCCGTGAGCGCCGGTCCGCCCGGGCTCTGGGCGGACGCCGTCGCGTCCGCCGGTTCGGCCGGGGTGGGCCGCGCGGCCGCCGGGGAACGCCACGACTCCAGCGCGGCGAGCAGCTCCGGCGCCGACGCGTACCGCTGCGCCGGGTCCAGCGCCAGCGCCCGGGTGACGATCCGTTCGAGTCCCTCGTCGACGACGTAGCGCAGCTCGCGCGGCGGGATGAGCCGGCCGGTGTACCAGGCGCCCGCGAGCGGATCGGCCGCGACCAGCTCCGGGTGGGGCATCTGCGCCGTGAGCAACAGGTAGAGGACGGAACCGATGGCCCAGACGTCGCCGGCCCGGGAGTCGCCCCGCGGGTCGAGGAAGGTCTCCGGCGCCTTGAATGCCATCGTGCCCCGGGTGCTGGCCATGAGGGTCCACGGGTTCACGGCGCGCGCCAGGCCGAAGTCGGACACGAGCACGCGGGTGGCGTCACCGTCGTGCCCCATGAGAAGGTTCTGCGGTTTGATGTCCCGGTGAATGATGGGCGGGTTCTTCTGGTGGGCGACGGCGATTCCGCGGCACACCTGGATGACGATGTCCACCGATTCGGCCACCGGGAGGAATCCGCGATGGGCGCTGAGATGGTCGCCGAGCGTGCCACCAGGAACATACTCCATCGTGAAGTACCCGAAAATCCGGGACGACGTCTCCAGAGTGTTCGCGTCGAAGACGCGCACGATGTTGCGGTGCCCGATCCGGGAAAGCAGCACGGCCTCGCCGAGCGCCTTCTCGATCGCACTCGTCGAAAGGCCCGGCCGACGGAAGACTTTCATGGCCTGCCGGCCAAGGAATGGATGGCGAACGCGGTAGACCTCCGCGAACGCACCTTCGCCGAGAAGCCGTTCCACGCGATATGTGTCGCGTATGAGCTGCCCCTCGCCCAACAACGGCATATGGCGTCCAGACGCGGTGTGGGCCCCAGAACCTGACGGGGCCGCCAAGGCACCACCAGCGAGGCGTCGTCGAGCGGGAACAGCGTCTACCGGAAAGAACGGGCGATCAGGGACAGCTTACCGCGAACAGACTGCGGCGCAACCTGGACGCGGTATCGGCGGCGTTGTCGCGAACCCGACCGTCCGCAGACACCGGGCGAAAGCCGTCGAGCAAACAGGAGCCGCCGCTCCGGTAGTTCCGCCGCGCGGCGCGGATAGCCGGAAAACGCCAGGTGAGGGCCATGCCGAGCCGCCCGGGAGAAGCCCGCGACCGCGGGCGGCACGACGGTCGGGGCCGGCCGGTGGGGACGACGGTCCGCCAGGAAACGACGGCCGCCGCCGGCTTCCACCCGGACCGGGCAAGGCTCGTCCGCGACGCCGTAGTGTCCTCGGCACGCGCGAATTTCCAGGCGCCAGGGGAGCGCACAAATGTCGATCTACCAGGAGGCGGTCCAGACCGCGCTGCCCGACTACGAGGTCGGCGACGAGCTCGGTGCGGGCGGCTTCGGCATCGTCCTGGGCGGATTCCACCGGGCGATGGGTCGCAACGTCGCCATCAAGGTGCTCACCCAGCCGGGCCAGCAGGACCGATTCAGCCTGGAGGCCCGCGTCCTGGCCAGCCTCGACGCTCACCCGCACGTCGCCCGCGTCTACGACTACCGCGAGATTCCCGGCCGTAGACTCCGGCTGCTCATCATGGAGCACCTCGCCGGCGGCACCCTGACCGCTCGGCAACGGGCAGGCCTGTCCGCCGAGCAGAGCTGCGCGGTCGGCATCGCCGTCGCCGAGGCGCTGCACCACGCGCACGCCTCCCGGATCCTGCACCGTGACATCAAGCCGGACAACATTCTTTTCACTGCGGAAGGCGCGCCCAAGGTCACCGACTTCGGGATCGCGAAGATCCTGGAGAACACCGCGGGCGAGGCCAGCTACGTCATCGGCAGCCCCGTCTACATGGCTCCGGAGCAGCTGCACGGCGGCGTCCTCAGCCCGGCGACGGACGTCTTCAGCCTCGGCGTCGTGCTGTATCGCCTGCTGTCCGGCCGGCTGCCGTTTCCGCAGCGCTGGGCCAAGGCCACCGTCGTCCCGCCCGCGCCGCCGGTGCCCGACCCGCTCGGCCGGGTGGTGATGAAGGCGATCCAGCAGGAGCCCACCGAGCGCCAGCGCACCGCCCGGCAGCTGGCGCTGGAAATCGCCGAGGCGGGCACCCAGGTCTTCGCACCCGACTGGCTCGACTACTGCGGAATTCCGGTGGCCGCCGACATGTCCGTCCGCGCCGCGGCCCGCGCGACGTCACCGGCGGGGCGGCGCACCAGCGCCCTGGCCGCCGCGGCGGGCGCGGATGACGGCCGCCCCGAAAGTCTGCGAAAACGCGCCCTGACGGCGGAGAGCCTCGCCGACTACGGCGACCATCTGGCGGCCCGCGCCATGTACGAGGATCTCCTGCCGCGGCTTCGCCGCGTACTCGGAGAGAACGATCCCGACGTGCTGGCCGCCGTCGGCCTCGCGGCGCAGAACCTGCGTGAGTCCGGCGAGCATGATGGCGCCAGCGTCCTGTTCGACGACCTCGTCCCGCGGCTGCGGCACACGTTCGGCGAAAACGACGCCCGGACATTGTTCTTCGTCGGCGAGGCTGCGCGCACCCTCGCCTGCGCGGCTCGCCACGATGCCGCCCATGACCTCTACCAGGACCTGCTGCCACGCGCCCGGTCGGTCTTCGGTGAAAACCATCGGACCACCCTGATCGACACCGGGCTGGCAGCGCGCAACCTGCTCGACCGCGGCGACCACGAGGCGGCCCGCGCGCTGTTCGACGACCTTGTCCCGCGGCTGCGGCAGAATCTCGGCGAGAACAACCACAACACGCTGGCGCTCACCGGTTTCGCCGCCCGGAACCTGCATCACTCCGGCGACCGGAGAGCGGCCCGCGCCATGTACGAGGACCTTCTGCCCCGGCTTCGACAGACCCTCGGCGAGGACAACCGCACCACACTGACAATCGGCGCCGACGCGGCCCTCAATCTGCTGGACTCGGGTGAACGGCCGGACGCCCGCGCGTTCTACGAGGAGCTCCTGCCCCGCGTCCGCCGGGTGTTCGGTGACACGGCGGCCGTGACGAAGGCGGTCCGCGCCGGTTACCAGCGCGCCCTTTCCGACGACTAGAGCATCCCCGCGCCCGCGCTGAGCGCGGGCGCGGCGACCGCGAGGGGCGACTCACGGAGGCATTTCGGCGAGGACGTCGGCGGTGCCGGACAGGCCGAGGCGGGTCGCGCCGGCCTGGACGAACGCGAGCGCCTGGGCCGCCGTCCTGATGCCGCCCGAGGCCTTGATGCCGAGGCGGCCGCCGACGGCGGCGTGCATCGCCCGGACCGCACGCAGGCTGGCGCCACCGCCGGGATGGAAGCCGGTGGACGTCTTGACGAAGTCCGCCCCGCCGGCCAGCGACGCCCGGCAGGCCGACCGGATCGTCGCGTCCGGCAGCAGCGTCGTCTCGAGGATGACCTTGAGGACGACCGGTGCCGGCACGGCGATGCGCACCTGGTGGATCTCGAACTCGATGGCGGCCCAGTTCTCGTCCACCGCGTTCGCGATGTCGATCACCATGTCGATCTCCGTCGCGCCGTCCTCCACGGCGCGGCGCGCCTCCTCGACCTTGATCACGGTGAGGTGGTTGCCGTGCGGGAAGCCGACGACCGACGCCACCGCATAGGCCGGCGGGCCGCCGTCGCCAGCGGCCCGGGCCTCCCGGCGGGCGCTCGCCGCCGCCAGGTAGACGTGCGTCGGGGCGACGCAGACGGCGGCGACCTTGAACTTCGCCGCGTCGGCGCACACCTTGAGGACGTCCTCGTCGGTGGCGTCGGGCTTCAGGATCGTGTGATCGATGATCGCCGCCAGTTCGGCCCGGTTCGTCGGCACGGGCGGCAGCGGCGGCGACACGGGTGCCGGCGGGTAATCCCGCCGGCCGGTCGCCGGCGAGGTGCCGGCCGGCTGGTCAGGTTCGTCGGATGCCGTCGTCATGGCCCTATCTTTCCGCGCGGCGCTCCCGTCGACGAGTGCCCTGTGCACCCCAAGTCGGTGTTGCGGTGGTACACGTCGTTTCGGCCCGCGGCGCGCGCGGTCGCCCGCCCGCGGCCAGCGGCACAGATCCGAGGAGCTCTCCATGCAGGTAGACGTCATCAACCATCCGCTCGCGGCGGTCGCGCTCACGGTCCTGCGCGACGAGCGGACCCCCCGGGTGGCGTTCCGCGCCGCCCTGCACGACCTGGCCACCATGCTGATCTACGAGGCGACCCGCGAGCTGCCGACGTCCACCGTCCGGGTGCGCACGCCGCTGGCCGAGACCGCCGGGACGCGCCTCGCCGCGGAGCCGGTCGTCGTCCCGGTGCTGCGCGCCGGGCTGGGCATGCTGCCGGCGGCGCACGCGCTCGTGCCCGACACCGTGAGCGCCTTCATCGGCCTGTCCAGGGACGAGGAGACCTTCCAGCCGACCGTCTACCTCGAGTCGGTCCCGGCCGACCTGTCCGGCCGGCCCGTGCTGCTGCTCGACCCGATGCTCGCCACCGGCGGTTCGGCGCTGCACGCCCTGCGGCTGCTCGCGGGCCGCGGCGCGCGGGGCGTCGTCGTCGTGTCGGTCGTCGCCGCGCCCGAGGGCATCGACGCCCTGACGGCCAGCGGCCTGGACATCCGCGTCGTCACGGCGACGATCGACGAGGGTCTCAACGACACCGCCTACATCGTGCCGGGTCTCGGGGACGCCGGCGACCGCCTGTTCGGCGCGGTCTGAGGCCGCTTCAGGCGACCCAGGCGACCTCGAGCGGCGACCGGCGCCCGCGGGTCAGGTCCGGCCGGCTTGCGGCTGCGCGGCGGCGGGTGCCCGGCCGGCGAGCGCGTCGACGGCCGCCTCGACGCTCGCGGTCACCGCAGCTTCGGCGCCGACCTGGTCGCCGAGACCTACACGCTCGATCTCCGACCGCGAGCCGCCGCGCACCGCGCCGACTGACCGCGGCTGGCCCGTCGGCCTGAGGTCAGCCGATGACCAGCGCCGACGGTCCGGCGACCGCGTCACGGGCGAAGCAGTCGGCCAGGTGGTCGTTGACGAGGCCGCAGGCCTGCATCAGGGCGTAGCCCGTGGTCGGGCCGACGAAGACGAGGCCGGCCTTGCGCAGCGCCTTGGCGAGCGCGACCGACTCCGGCACGGTGGCCGGGACGTCGGCGAGCGTCCGTGGGACGGGCCGGGCGGCCGGGTCCGGCTGGAACGACCAGATCAGCTCCTCGAGCGGGGTCGCCAGGGCGAGGATGGCCCGCGCGTTGACGATCGTCGCCTCGATCTTGCGGCGGTTGCGGACGATCGACGCGTCCAGCAGCAACCGCTCGACGTCCGGCTCGCCGAAGGCGGCCACCACCGCCGGGTCGAAGCCCGCGAACGCCTGCCGAAACCCGGCCCGCTTGCGCAGGATCGTCAGCCACGACAGCCCCGACTGGAACGCCTCCAGGCTGAGCCGCTCGAACAGCCCGACGGTGTCCCGGACCGGCCGCCCCCACTCCTCGTCGTGGTACGCGACATAGTCCGCGGCCGACAGACCCCACGGGCACCGCACCAGCCCGTCCGACCCTCGGCGCGCACCGCCGGCGCGGTCGTCGTCAGCCCCGCCGGCGGCCGCGGAGGCCTCCACGTCCCCATCGGTAACGCCCACGCCTGCGGCCACGGGGCCCTCCTCAACACTCGCCAGATCCAGCATGACGAGGATGACACCGAGGTCCGACATGACCGGCGGCTCCTGTTCGCCGCCAGCCGTCCGGAGCCGGGCGCCCGCGCGCCGGCGCCGGCGCGCCGTGGGCCGAGGGGTCACCCGCCTTCGTACAGGCGGTGAAGGTCGACGAGGACGACGGAGGGGTCGGCTCTGGCGGCGGCCTGGACGTCGTCGCTGAAACCGATGCCCGAGAACAGCAGCTGGCGGGTTCCGTCGACGTCCAGGTTGTGCGTCCGTTCGAGGAGCGCGCACGCCGCACGGAGCCGGTGCAGATGCTCGAGCCCGAGTTGGACCCCCCATTTCCCTCTTTGGCAGGCTGACGTGAGACACCCCGTGTGAGTGTGGGGTTCCTGATCGAGGGCGGGATGGGAGACCCTGATGTACGTGTCTACCTCGCCCGGCCAGCCGGCACGGTCGCCGGACC
>Ga0105248_10000107_pt1 | contig 93847 bp, 166 predicted proteins | sample KBSS34metaG_FD_81524 | JGI IMG/M metagenome (GOLD analysis project Ga0105248, IMG submission 81524) | Switchgrass rhizosphere microbial communities from Kellogg Biological Station, Michigan, USA - KBS S3-4 metaG | ecosystem: Host-associated > Plants > Roots > Rhizosphere > Soil | place... | reverse complement strand
GCTCTCATCCGTGATGCGCTTGACGAGGGTCCGGCCTCGGACGCCCTTGGTCGTGATCATGTCGCCCTTATCCGCGACGAACGCCTTGGCGTTGCGGTACGGCCTGAGCGGCGACTTGTTGATTTTCTTCCGACGTGTCTTGGCCATTGGCCGACCCTCCGTTGCTGATGAAGCTTACTGTTGAATGCCGCCCGACCCGTGATCCGGCGTCTCCGGCGGCAGCGTGAGCGTGAAGTCCACTGCGGGCTTCGCGATCTCGTCGGCGTAGTCCTTCAACCATGGGCCGACTGCGTTCTGGAGCGCCATGAAATGCTTCGCTTGCGCCGCCGGTTCATTCGGCGAAAAGCTCGCGAGGATCATCAGGTGAAGTCCGCGCAGGATCAGTTGTTCGGCTGACGTGGCCATGTGGGTTCTTCCTTCGTTGGACGGTGCAATAGATTGAGCCGGGCTCGACGCGAGCGTAGGTGATCTCTACTAGACCCGCATCGACGATGAGGTCAAGAAGTTTTTCACGGTCGCTCGCGTCGAGGCATTTCATAGGTCGTCGTACTTTCCCTGTTCGATCTCTGTGACGCGCCCGGAGCCGATGTTGTGTCGGCGTCCCATCTTCGCGCGGCTCAGCCCTGCGTATCGCGGGTCGGCGAGATCGCGTAGAACCGCGTCTCGAATTTCCTTGTTGACCCGATTGCACTCGACACGGGCATGACGAATAGACTTGTCTCGCTTCATCAGCACGAGTGCTTCCGCTAGATCATCTAGCGGCCGGAGACCGGTGAGAACTTCGTCAACGATCTCCCGCGCTTTGGGGACATCACTGGGCATCAGTCGCCTCCGCCTCCGCCGCCGCCGCCGCCGCTGTCGCCTCCGCCGGAGGACGATGAGCCGCTGTCGTAGCTCGATGAGCTATAGGACGACGAGCTATCGCTCACGCTCGGTGCGCTCGGGGCCGTGTAACTCGGTGCAGGCTCCGGCATCGGTTCACTGCGCGCGGCATAGCCGCCGACCGTGTCGCCGGGCTGATACTTCGGGTCCTGATCCGACGAACCCTTAAAGCTCGCCGGATCACTGAGCGGATCAGCACTCGCGCTGGCCACGATACCGACAGCAACAGCCGTGGCGACCGGGTCGTTCGTCCACGAGCCCGAGGCTCCAGCGCCCGCATACTCGCCGCCCTGTCCGTTGTAGGGCTTCTCGGGGTCGATGGCGATGCCGCTGGAGACGTGACAGTACGACGACTGATGGTCAGCAAAAAGGACCTCGTAAAGGATCAGGTACGTGATCCAATCCGTGCCATTGTCCGGCTGCTTGCGGGGTTGGTCCCACGCATGAGCAACTGCGTTCTGGATACCCGCGATGTTGAGCGCGGGCTTACCGAGCCATCGGCGTTCGATGTTGACGCGCTCCAGTTGACGCGGCGTCAGATAGATGGTCGATGGCACATACGGCGCGGCAAGCGTCGGGCTCTTGCGCATCGGACGCATCCTGCGACGATGACCAAACGTTCCGGGGCTCCGCTCTTCGCGCTTGATCTGGGCGAAGGTGGTGACGTGTCCGTCAACCTTCGGCTTGGCGAGCGGCGACCGAGGGCGCGTCAAGACCATGATCACGATGGCGACAGCGAAAACTAAGAACACGAGAAGTAACTCCATAGCTAGGTCCCTTCGATGATCTTCCATTGATAGGATGCGCGCTGAGCGTCGTGAAACGCAACCCGATGTGCGCGCTCGCCCTTCGGGTTGAAGTAGTAGAGCAGTTTGTCTTCCTTCACATACCGCATTGTCCAGCCGACCGTCATCGTCGCGTCGTCACGGACGGCGACGCCACTCTCGGCCGCTTTGATCGCCGCGTTCAAGTCCATGAGTGCACAAGGCTCCAGACAAGCAAGATCGTCGGGCCGACGATGGTCACGGCGTAGGTTCGTAGCTGCATTTCGGTCATCGGATCATCCAGTATGAGACCGCACCGCCGACGATGACGAGCGCGAAGATGATCGCGATAGCTGTTTCAAATGGCATCGTCAAGTCCTTTCGCGCGAGCGTCCCATCCGGCCGCGAAGCCATCCTTGATCGCTGCGACCACGACCGAGTTGTATCGGTTGGCGTAGTGAGCCTCGACGATGAACCGGCTACAGGCCTCGTCCCGAGCGCTACGCACGGGGACGGGAGTGCGGCCGGGCTGTTCGGGGAGCGGCGGCACGGGCATGCGCCACGGTTCGTTTCTGGGGGCTGGCGGGCCTACTCGGTCTGACATGGTTTGCATCCACGGTTAGGAGGTGACGACACTTGACGCACGTGATCATGTCCGACTGCGTCGAGCAGAAAAATTGATTTCCGTTTCGCGCGATGAGATCGTAGCGCGTCGGACCGGCGGCCGAGACTACGGGATGATCGATGGTCCGGCCGCAGCGTGTTCGTACCGTTGGCACCTCGCCAGTCGGGACTGGGTCGATGACCATGTGCACGATCATGGCGCGCTTAGGTTTATTCGGGTGCGTTGTCACGATGACACTCCTGACATTCCCACTGAGCGCCGTCAGGCGTCGCGTTCTCGCGTTGGCGTTTCCACCAATTGCAAGTGACGCAACAGAAGACCATGCTGTCGAGCGCCTGCAAAAATCTTTGATCGTCCACGACAGCGGCGACGGTCTCGTCGTTGTCGGCGAGGTCCTCAAGGCTGTCGGTAGTGTATTCGAGCTTCTGCGCCGCCTTAGCCGCGAGCGCGATCACGTCGGACACGTCGAGCCTCCGATGTTCATGCACGTGCACTTGGGATAGCGACAGGGATCATTCGTGTTGCGCTCTCCGCACTTCGAGACGTTCGGCGGGATGACCCGGCCGTTGGCGACCTCGTAGTCGAAATAGGCTGGTGGCGAAAAGCGGCACGCAGCCTCGTGACCGACCATGTTGTCAGGGCACGTGCACGGCCTGACAGGCTTGATCGCAAAAGCACGCTCGCCTTTGTTGTATCGCGCCTCCGGGACCCAGCGCGCGTATCGCCACGGACGCGTGTCGTAGGCGTCCTCGACGCGACGGTAGTGAACCCATTCAAGCCATACCGTTCCGTCCGGGGTCCACTTCGGGGTCCACGCAAAGCACACGCCGCGATCTGGGGTCGGCTTGTTGATGATCATGACGTAGTTACCTCGACGGTTTTGTCGGACGACAGAACAGCGGTGACGCCCGAGACATCGATCTCGTGAAACTTGTCCGGCCGGAAGTAGAGCCGGAGCATCGCGTGATGACCCGCACGCACGACCTCCAGCGAGAGAACCCTGTCCGTGATGATACGGAGCCCGTTGAAGCCTACGCGCACTGGAGCGGCCTCGGTCAATTGCACGGGCTCGTCGAGATCGTGATCGTCGGCGATGCCCCAGAGCGACGCGGTCGCGACAGCCCAGACGCGGCAGCGCGGATCATGGCGTGCATTGATAGCGCCCCTCATAGCATCATCCCACTATCCCGATGATGAGCAGGCCCACGGCGATGGCGCGCAGGATCAGCACACGCGTATCCATTCGATTGGTCTCGCCCTGCATCCGCATCAGCATCAGTTGGCGACGATGACGTTCCTGTTGAAGCTCGAAGTCGTCCATCGTTTTAGCTCCAGAGCCGAGCAGCCATGTAGGCGAAGACGCCGCATGCGATCAGCGAGCACGCGATGTGGACGCCGAGCTTGTTGCGCGCTCGAAACTCCGGCGCAGGCCGGAACAGCTTCACGACGAAGAACAGGGCGAGCGCCCAGAACGGGAGCGAAGCAACTTGCCAAGCGGTGAGGCCGAAGTCGAGAACGTTCATGGTCATCGTTCCTTTTGTTTGATCGTCGAGACAGGATACCAGCGCCGCGTTATGCCGCACTCGACCTCGTCGAACCCACTGACCGGGTCGTCGATGGTGAAGCACAATCCGTGGTGTTCGTCAAGCTTCAATGCTTGCACGGTGCCAGCTTCGCCGTTGAACGTGGCGATAGCTTTGCCCACGAGATCGCGCTCGGCCTGATGAAGCCAATCCACAATGCGGAGGGCAGCGCTTTCGTAGACGTGGCTCATTCGATCTCCAGTCCTGAGAAGCGAGCACCGAGCGCGTCCTTCGGCTCGTCGAACTCGTCCGTGAGTGTATCGCTCGGGAAGCTGACCTCGACCGGCGGCTTCCATCGCCTCGCGTTCGGGCCGACCTTGATCCGCTCGCGCAGCCGGTCCGGCAACGGCGGGGCCGGGGTAAGCGCGACCTCTGGGTCGGAGCCCGCACGCTTGACATCCTTGGCCGCGACGACGCCAAGGTGCGCGGTCACTGCGATCTTATCCCGGACAGGGCCGAAGTCGGCCGAGCCCTCGGTCGTGAACTTGATCAGGCCCTCGCGGTAGAGGTACTCGCCGAAACGCGCAGCGAGCCCGCGCTCGATGGGCATCTGTAGCTTTGCGAAGTCCGACGCCGGGTATGTGGTCGTGACCTTCGTCGCCCGCACACGCTTGAACGGCACCATGCAACACTGGGGGCATGGAAATTCCTTGAACGTCGGGTTCGTTATTGAGACCTCGGTCTCTGCCGCTTCCCCGGATAGCTCCATCAATGGCCATACCGCGAGGTTGACGGTCTTCTCGCCTCGGCAAACATCACAGTACGGCATTGAGATCGTCCTCGAAGTAGAGGTTGCCGAACAGGATGGAGGTCACGACGAACGCGCCGCCGAGGAAGGCGTGCGAGCCCCAGAGTGTCCCGGAGAAGATCGCGACGACAGGATCAACGACGCCGTGAAACACGGCGAGCCAGACGAGGTAGTCCGCGATCAGTTTCATCGCACGTGTCCCGTTAAAAACATCACAGCGGTTATCCCGAGCACGAGCGCCGAGAGCGAGACCCACGCAAGCGAGATGCCTGTGATCCGCCAGAAAGCACGCTCGCGCTCCAGCCGCTTCCCGATGCGTCGGTTGCGCGCCGCGATGCGAAGCTGCTTGGCGAGATCGAAGTCGTCAGAATGGTCGGCCACTTTTCCCGCCCGCTCGTTTGTGCGCGCGGCTTCCCGCGACGAAGCACGTGACCACGAACCCAAAGCCGAACCACGCCGACGCGGCGGCCATCCACCACGGATGGTCGGCGAACGGCGCAGCAATGGCGAAGACCGCGCAGAGCGCAAGCAGCACGCGAGCAGCAATGGCTTCGCGCTGCATCTGGAGCCGCAACAGTTGCGTGGCTGGGTCCGGAAACACTGGCGAAAGCTTGCGCTTCTCAGCGAAGAACTTCTGATCGTTGTTGAGGTGGTCGAGCGGCATGCGGATTGCTCCATAGCGGTGATCGGCCCCATGGCCGATCTCACATCAGGCTGTCGATATCCGCCTGTCGGCGGGCCTCGGCGTCGTCGCTGTCTAAGCCATCACTGGCGGGCTTGTCAAGCTGAGCCTGCAAATATTTTCGAGCCTCCCGCTGCTCGGTCGCGATGATCCGCGCGCAGTGAACGCATCCGCCGCCCGCGACGTAGCGAACATAGGTGCCGCACTTCGCGTGACGCGAGCCGGTGTAAGTGCGCAGGCCCAGCGCGAGCGCGTTCTGGCGGTCTTCGTTGATCGGTCGTCCTGTCATGGTCAGTCATCCTCGTAGCATGCGACGCACTTGCCGTTGAGCCCGGCGAGGCATGGAACGTCCTTGCCATGGCACGCGGAGCCGTTGCGATTGTGAGACTTGCGAACCGGCTTCGCCCCGTGGCACTCCCATCGAGCGGCGTCGCTCGGCGCGAGCTTCGCGTGCTGCGGAGCATCTGATTTGTCAGTCATGACTTCTCGTCCTTCTTCGGTTGCGCGTAGTCGTTGCGCGCCGTCAGTGAACCGTGCGACAGGATGTAGTGGTTCGGCGGGATGGTCGCATTGTGGAACGCGCCCTGCAACATCCCGGCCTTCAATCGCTTCATCGCGTGCTTGCGTTGCGCGGCCGATGGCTGCGAATGCTCGATGACTATTTTCATTTTGGGTTCCCTCGCCGCGTGACGGAGCCGGGCTCGATGGTGATCGACCCGTTGACGCCGATGCGCTTGCCGCCGCAATAGATGTCACCGCCGCCCGTGGGCATCGGTTGCGCGACCGCATAGCACGTCATGTCGTAGCCGAGCTTCGCCGCTCGGTCGTAGAGGCTCTTCGGCAGATAGACCGGATAGCTTGTTGGGCCGGGCCACGTCGGCAGCGCTTCCATGATCTTCTGCATCGCCTGCGGCACGAGGTAACTATCCGGGACGCCCGCGATGATGTGCGGCGTGAGACCCTTCTCTCGATGGCTCATATGATGATCTCGCCCGCTGTCGGCTCGCGTCCGGGATAGTGCACGCCCGCGCGCTGCTCGTCCGTGATCGTCGCGTTGATCACGCTGATGCGCTCGTCGGTCTTGCGGACTTGCTCTCGCATGTCGTCGCGGACGAACGTCGAGCGCGCCTCGTAGCCGAGCGCCCGCATGATGGCGCGCTGATTTTCGAGGATCAGCTTCTCGCTGTCGGTGTTCATTGGCGTGCGACCTCCGGCGGCATGTCGAGCTTCCACGCATTGGCGCGAAGCTCGGCGCGGAGATCGTTGCGCATCTCCGGCTCGTGATCGCCGACGCAAACATGCGTTTCGGATTTCAGGAAGTGGTGCGTCAGCGCCTTGGCGCGAGCGATGTGGACATCGTTGTCAACGCGGAATGCCGGATGGAGCTTCTTGCGATAGGGCATGATCGCCTCTGTGGCAGGGGACGGGAGTTTTTCCCTAATTGAGAACCTGTCCGGTGTCAAGCTCGAATTTTTCTTAATCCCATATTTTTATTTTTCTAAATTTCGGTTCAAAAACGAGGAAGTGTGTGGAAGCTAGGGGGCATAGGCAGTCCCGACCTCGCTCGAAATCTGGGTCCTACCCCGTAACTCGCCCGGCCCCATTTTAGCACGTACCGGGGGTCGCGTCAACGCATGAGTTCGCGTTAACCTTAATAGTTAAGGTTAATAGGTTCATCACTTACTATGTGATGTATGTCACGTATAGTATCGTCTATTAACCTTAATAGTTAAGGTTAATGCCACATAGGTAGTATAGTGGGGTAGACATACCCCTGTGTACGTGGTAGCAGGAGCATATTAACGTTAATAATCAACCATTTAGCCCCCTACAGGGGGTGTTAATCTAAAGAATTAAGGTTAATCTCGCGTGCGGGATTAAGGTTAATGGTTAAGGTTAACGCGCCACGTCGAGGCGTTAATCATAACTCTAAATTAGTGCCTTCGTCCCTGACGCTAGGAGGCGGAGCCATCCCTCACAAAAGGGCCATTACTCAGCAACTCAGCACTTTGCCTCACTCCTATACTATAACAATCTTATACTGGGTAAAGGGCTATGTACTGAGATAGTGAGAAATGTGGTCGTTCTCAATGGGATAAGCTGACAATTCCGGTGAGAACAGTATTTGAGAAGCTGAGAAATGACAAACCTCCACACGGGCGAATACGCGAGCAATGACAAGGCCGTAGCAAGGGATTTAGGTTTATTGCGGCCCCAACCGTAGAGCGCAAAAAGTGGAAAAAGACCCCTGAAAAACGGCCTCGTCGATGCAAGAAACCCAATGTTTATGCGGGTCGGCGAAAACGGTTGACAGCATGAAAACGGCCTGTTAAGGCGTTTTGAGGTCGATATCTCAGACTTTTCTCACTACTTGCTCAGGTCTTTCTCAGACTATTTCTAAGGTCGAACTCATGCACCCATATCGCGGAGCCCATCGCAGACTTGACCGGCTGGCCATCGGTGAAAGCTCCCTGCTCAGGACCCCGGCCGGGATGAGCTTGCAAGATCATCGGCGGAGTGTTACGAACGCGGTGAACCATCTCAACCGATCACGCGACCGGCCGGGACGGCTCAAGGTCAGGGCTGAATTGCACGGTGTCCGCGTCACGAGGGTCCAACCCATGACGATGGACGAGGCGGTTTCCGCGCTCGACCGTCTCGTGCCACTCAAGATTTAGATCAATGCCGCGCATCGGCCGCCGCCCCGGGGAGAAACCAATGGCTTCGTTACTGTCCACCATGACCACGGTGATCGGCCGTTTGCCGGAGAGGGTCAAAGTCGAAATTTATAGGATGGCGAACGCGGCCCCTGAGCGCGGCATGTCCGTGATCGTGGACGGCGTCAGCAATTACGAGGCGCGGAGCATCATCGACCACGTGATCAGGTTGGAGCAAGCGCGCGGCGAGCGCGAGGTGTTGACACCAACGAAATATGGAAATAGGTTCTCCGGCCTCGACCTCGACGGCGACAGCAAATGAGCCTCTTTCGCAGCAAATCAAAATCAGGGCCACGGCTCGTTGCCATCACGGTCAACAAGTACGCGACGCCCACGCTTGAGAACGCGGCATGCCCGTTCTCGGTCGGCGTGATGAACCTGACCCAAGCCGAGGCTGACAAGCTGTCTGAGTACGCGGTGCAGCTACAGTGTGATCGGTCGATCACGGCGACCGAGATGCGCGAGCGCGAGAAGAACGTTATGATCGGCAACAGCCCGGCCTATTCGAACATGGTCAGCGATGTCGAAGCCAATCTCAAGCGCGAGATCGAACGCGTGAAAGCTGAGCGAGCACTAAAGCGCGCGGAGCGCAACGCGTATGGTGATGCTCCCGGCTTCGCCAACGGCGGCGAGGTGCCGAACGCGTTCAACGATAAGATGGAGGCCATCGGTCGCGCGTTGAAGGAAGGCATGATCAGCGCGGACGCGGCGATGGCGGCGATGAAAGAGTTTGGCCAAGTCGTCGGTGACGGCGGCTATGACTACGGCGGCGACCCGGATGGGCTCAAGTTTCCCACGAACGAGAGCGTCTATGCGGCTGCCGGTGAGAGGTTGCGCCGTGAAGCGCTCGCTGATATAGAGCGCGCGGACGCACGCAAGCAGAAAGCGATTGAAGACGCGAAGCCGAGGAACAGGTTCTCAGGATTGGACATCGAATGAGCAAGCGCATCAGAAGCAAAAGCAAATACCGCACGGCGCGTCGGCGTAGCGAACGGCGCGTCAACTTCGACATCGAGACGAGGGGCGTAATGGGCGACAGCCACATCGGTCGGCTGGATCAATTGCTGACCTACGCGGTCGCGGCCGGGATGACAGCGGGCGACGAGGTCGTGATCGTGCACATGGGCGATCACATCAACGATTGTCGTCTCAAGCCGCACCACCTCCCCATGGACGAGGCCCACATCAAGCGATGCAACCAAGAGATCGCGCGCATGTTCGCACCTCGCATGGACTGGCCGTCTATCCGTGATGAGCGGCGAGACCCGGCGACCGGGCGCATCATGCCCGTTCGCGTTAACGATGAGGACGAGTGATGCGCGAGTTCGTGCTCGGAATGCTTTTTGCGCTTGCCATCATCGGTTGGATGGTCTATGTGGACCCACTCATCAGCGCGCACGTATGGTGCGCGGTGAGCCAAAGCGAACGGTGTTTTCGATGAGCAAGCAGCGAACAGAATACCGCGATGATGCCACTGACAAGCTTGTCGCTCTCGTGCGCGAACACGTGCAAGGCCATCATATGGGCGAGCTTGTCTTCCTGCCCCAGTGCGGACGGTGTTACGTCACGGCGGTCGAGCCCGCATCGATTGAGCGGATCAACAACAACGCCGAGGACTGCATAGCGGTCCACGTGATCAGGGTGCGAGCATGAGCGAGCAGTGGGGAACGATCAGCGCGACCAAGTACGGCGAGACGGTTGACTTTCCGCTCTACCCGGGGCAGAACTCATTCGGCGAGGCCGACGTGTTCGTTGCGAATTGCAAGGCCACGATGCGTCGCGAGTTCATGGCGCTGCGCGGCTATCCGCTCTACGCCGTCCAGCAATGGCTTGTTGATCGCGGCTATACATACGAGGTGAAGTGATGAAACTTACAAACCCTGTTCGGTTTGCCTGCATCGTCGGTGGCGCTCTCATCAGCTTCATGATATCGACTGAGGTCGGTTGGGCATTCCTCGCTGGCGCTACGGTGGCCAGCTTTAGTGTGGAGTTTAGGTAACATGGCGAAGTGCATTCAACTCGTCGGTCAGGGCGTCCCGGTTCGTATGAGCGATGAGGACGCGTTCCAAGTGGTCGAGCGTGACCACGATGGGCAGTATTGCCCCAAGCGCGTGTGGAAAGAAGAGCGCGCATCCGAGTATCGTGTGAAGGAAGGCGACAACTGCCTAGCGAAGCTCGTGGGCGACAGGATCACGAGCGCGACGACGCTGGCGCGGAGCGATCAACATGCGCGTAGACGTTAAGGCACTGCGCCTCCAAGCGTGGCGCGCGGAAGAGTTCTACGCGGAGTTCATTCGCTACGCGAAGAGCATCGGCTGTCGCGTCAACGGTGAAGAGATCATCAGCGACGATGATCAGGCGCAGAAGCTCGCCAATTGGTGGAAGGACAGAACATGACGTTCATCGCAGAGGGCGGCGGTCGCACGGTGACCAACGGCTCGGTCTATGACGCGCGCAAAGTGTATCAGGTCGTGGCCAATGTGGTGCTCGACGAGGTCCGGAGCGTCTACGGTACGGGCGAGGTCGAGAAGACAGTCAAGCAAGTGACCGAGCAGCGCGTGTATCACTTCATTGCCGCGAACGAGGCATTGGCCCGGGTACTCTACGACGAGAAGTTCGCCAGCCCGTCGTGGCGGCACACGCTCATCAGTATCACGCCGCTGTTCTGTATCGACGGCGAGATCAATTGGGGACACAAGTGATATGAGCACGAACATCCACGTTAACTCCATCACTGCTACCATCACGGATACCGGCTACCCTGTCTGGGTCAATCTCACGCACGAGACGGCGGGCTGCTCGCACTTCTTTGGCACGATGAGCCATCGAGAGCTTGTCGATCTCAAGTTCGCAGTCGAGCGCTCAATCGCGGCTGCACGCGAGGCGTTGCCCGAGGGTCACAAACACGAGGTTGATTGACATGCGCGAAGTGAACATGGGCGACGGAAAGATACTGCACATGCCTGACACTGAGCAGCGCGAGGCGACGCCGATCTTCGTCCCGTATTGTCGTTGCCACGTGCGATTGGGTAACGACTACTACTTCTTGCCTCGCAACTCTTGCCTGTTCGGCACATGCGACAATCCCGAAGGTCGGCAGCCATGATCCTGCGCATCATATTCATAACCGTCTTCATCCTTGGCATCGGTGGGCTCGAAGCTCAGCTTCGAAACATCCACGAGGACCTCGTGCGATTGGAGCAACGGCGATGAACCTGTCCAGCGCAGAACTGATGGTCGAGTACCGTGCGAAGCTCAAGACGCTGCGCAAGGCGCGCGAGGCATGCGACCCCGGGCACAACACGGTCAGCGTCAAGACGTGGTATCACGGCGAAGAGTTCGATCTCGCTGCGTTGCTATCAAAGGCGAGCGTGCGCGCTCAGCTTGCCATCATGCTCGACCGTGAGATCGCCGCGCTCACGCGAGATATCGAAGCGCACGGCGTCAACGTGGATGAATGATCATGGGCGTGCAGGATGACTACAACGAGGCGTGGGAGGCTGGCGAGCGCGCCGGTCGGCGTGACGAGATCGAACGGTGCGCGATGCTGTGCACGATGCGCGGCGACATCAGCCGGGAGACGGCGAAGCGTCTGCGCGCCGAGGGCTCGTACACCACGCGCGCCATCTGGCCCCCGTTCAAGAAGTCAACCCACGTGCATCCGAAGTGGGAGAAGAACGCGGAATGGTTTGATCTCGTCGCCAAGGCGTTCGATACTCTGGCGCGCGGCGTTCGTCTGGGATGGGACCCGCGCAAGCTGGAGCCCAAGACCGACGAGGTCGTCGATCTCCAAGTGTTCATCCCGTGTCAGCACTGCATCGAGCCGATGGACTGTGCATCGGTGCAGACGTGCGAGCACGGTGTCCCTGACCGTATGGTGACGCATGTCCGCACCAAGACAAAGTGAAGCCGCCCGGCTTCTCACGATCTCGCCTAGCCTGCCTGACCGCAACGTGGCTGCGATGATCGCGGCCATGATGCTTGAGATTGACCGTCAGCCCTATTGGTTCTCAATCAACCATGACACTCGCCCGCCCGCGTGCCGAGCCTGTCGGCTCGACTACGATTGGAATTTGAAGGGTCGCGTCGGCATAAAGACGATGGACCGAGAACGAGCCCGGCGATGGATCACGCATGCGCTGTTGCTCCAGTATCAGGTATCGCGTGAAGGCGGAAAGCCATTGACATCGTCGCTGGAGATTGCTAGACGGCGAGCAGCCAACCATCAACGTCCCCCATCGGAGAACACGGATGACGATATTCCCTTCTGACGGTCGCCCGCCCCGCGTTGATCGAACCGATCTCTCGCCCAACGCGAAGCGCGTGGAGGTGTCGGACCCGACCCTCGCTGCGTTCCACGCGCCGAGAGACGAGCCTGTGCCGACGTATGACCACGTGATGATCGACATCGAGACTTTGTCCCTGTCGAAGCATAACGCGCTGATCCTGTCGGTTGGCATGGTCGAGTTCACGCCCGAACCACTGGAAGCGCCGAGATTTGGAAACCGCGCGCTCATCATCCCCAACATCGAGCAGCAACTATTGCTCGGTCGCGAGGTCAGCAAGGGCACGCAAAAGTTCTGGCGTGAGCAGAAGCCCGAGGCCTCGGCGCACTGGGCAGTCTATGGCGGCGAGCGTGCGTCCATCCGAACGATGTGCAAGCTAATCAAGACGTTCTGCGCGAACTCGTCGCGCGTGTGGGCCAACGGCACGCAATTCGATCTGACCAATCTCGAAGTGATCAACGAGCAACTCGGCGCTGAGAGCGTCGGCGATCTCTGGCACTATCAGGCCCCGCGTGACATGCGGACCTTCTGTCGCGAGAACCCAACAACCCGGCTCGTCCCTATCGGGGACGCGCTCGACATTCCGGGAGTACCTCATGAGCCAGTCTACGACTGCATCTCCCAAGCGTGGAAAGTCTGGAGCCACTGGCCCCAAGCCTAAACTCTTGACCGGCGCGGACCGAAGGAAGTTCTTCGATCTCATCGACAAGACTAGCTCGCGCTACAACGGCGAGCGTGTGGTGGCTCGGCTCCAGTTGAACGCGTTCGTCATCAAGAAGGGCGAGGACATCTGCAAAGCCACGTACCTCGACGAAAAGGACAAGAGGAAACGCAAATGACCACGTTCCGTGAGAAGTCAGATATCGGCAGCGTGAAGATCAGCCTAGGCCCGGTGTTCTCTGTCAATCCGCAGTGCGTGGAAAGGATCGTGACATTGCCCGAGAGCATCGGCGACCCCACATGGATCAATGTCCATTGCTATGGTGACATCGTGCTCCAAACTGAGCTTGAGAGCCCGCAGACGTGCAAGGACCTCGTCGCGGAGTTCATCGCAGCCAACCCGGCTATCCGAGTTGAAGAGTTCAAATAGATGACCCGCGTTCCCGCCAAGGACTTCGAGCCCGCTCGGCTCATACAGGACTACATCGACGAAGAGCGAGCCCGATGCGCTGCTCTCGTGCGAGCGTATCGCCCTTGGCATAGCCGCGAGTTCCTGTCATACTGCATCGAGAACTCGGTGCAGCTTGCCGACCGCGACGCGGCCCGGAAACGGTTCGATGAGTTGAAGACCGACGATGACGACGACATAGAGGACCTAATGTGATGCGTGGACATGGCCCAGTGACGACCAACGAACGACAGGCGGCCCGGCCGGAATGGCTTGAGCCTATCCGTGATGGGATGAACAAGCACCGCCGGTTCATCTGGATCAAACGGGGAGGCACGGCGAGTTCCTCGGGCTCCGGCCCGCAGGGGCGCAAAGCCACTCGCCGAGCCCTTCTATCGCGTGCCATGGCCGAGCGCGCCGGAGTGGCGCAGGCCGTCACCGCGCGACAGGCGGCCCGCGTGGCCGAGAAGGCGAGGCCTCTGGCGATCATCTGGCCGGACCGGGCGAAGGAGGGCTGGCCCCATGCGTAAGTTAAGCGAACCGACGCTGCAATGGTTCGAAAGCTACGAGGTCCGCGAGGGCAAGGACGGCAAGCCGGGCATCTATATCCGGGACTACAACTGCCGACTGGCCACATTCAACGCCAACACGGCGGCGCTCCAGACGCGGCTCAAGCTTCTCTTCGAGCGTGCCAATGCGCCCAAGATCAAACCGAAACGCAAACGCAAGCCGCCCCCGATCAATGAGGCGTGGGGACCCGGCTCGGGGAATTGGTGATCCATGGCAGACGTGATTGAGATGACAGGTCGTCAGCGGCGCATGATCCGCAAGGCGACCGAGGACTACGTCGCCACTCGTGAAGAGCGCGAGCGGCTGATGCGCGCCATCATCGAATTGTATTGGGCGCATCGCGATGGCAAATAGCAGCGTCATTTGGTGCGACCGAGGTTGGATGCCGTATCACTACGGCTTCTGTCCCAACAAGCGTTCGTGGGACGACGAGATGAAGCGTCTCGCCATCCCCGAGCGGGTGCCGTATCCCGAACTCTACGACGGCCGGTGCACGCACTTCACCAACACTCATGATCACAACGCGTGCTCTATCGTGACGATCAGGCCCGGCAATAAATCCGCGCTCGAAGTGATCAGCATGTTGACGCACGAGGCCGTGCACGTTTGGCAGGCGATGCGCGATGCCATCGGCGAGACGCATCCGTCGAGCGAGTTCGAAGCGTATTCCATCCAAGCCATCTCGAAGAACCTGATCAAGGCCTACGAACAGGGCCGGTGCAAATTGGTTTTGAGAGGCAAGAAAGGTCGGGGTTTCTGATGTCTGCGCCATCCTCTCTTGAGTGTCAGTGCCCGATCTCCTACACAGTGAAGTCGCTCCCGGATGGACGCCGGGTCGCTCAGTGGGATCAAGAGCCGCCGAGCCTGATGCAGATGTGCTTTGGCCGGTGCCAGCGCTGCGGCCTCCCCTATCATACCGAGTTCTCGACCGACGAGCCCGTGTGATGTATCGCATCTGGCTTGATACCGCGTGCACGGTTTGCGCGCTCGTGTCCTATGAGGACTACGAGTGGGCGCTCCAGTGGAAATGGCAAATCACGTGGGACCGGCACAAACGTAAGGCCTACGCCACGCGCTCGGCGAGCACGCACGGCGGGCGTCGGATCAAATACTATCTGCACAAGGAAGTGCTCAAGCGCTCGATGAAACTCCCGCCCTCGGCCAAGCATACCATGGGCGACCACGGCGACGGTAACAGCCTGAATTGTGAGCGGTGGAACCTTGACTGGGCGACGCCCTCCCAGAACCGCAGAACAGCCCGCCCATGCGCCCGGCCGGAGCCGGTCCCGGAAGACATCCCCTTTTAAGCAAATCGCCCAGCGCTTGCGCGCCGGGCGAGATGAGGCCGTTCTGTTGCGAGGTGGCCCGGACCCCAGCCGGTTACGCCGCGAGGCGCATTTCGACAGGGAAATTGTCGTTGTTTGCGACAGTTTCAGGGTGACCCGATAACGGCGGTATCATGCCGAGTTCACTCTACGACTTCCATTGGCGTCCATCGAGCCTATTTCGGCCCCATCAGAGACAGCGCGAGACCCTTCGTAGAGGCGTCGCGACTTGAGCGCACGGTATCCATACCGCTTCGCGCTGTCCGTGGTGGAGCCGCCGGGTACTGCCCCCGGGTCTGACCGCCTGACATCGTAACATTCAGAACCATCGCTCGCACTGGTCAACCACACGCTACCCATCCTGTCCGCGTCGGCTCTGTGAACCGTCATTGACAGGCCAAAGCCTTGTCCGTTGCGTGCGAGCGTGACGAGAATAGCGCGTCTAATCTCGTCATGTCAAGGTGGGATCAGTAAATTCCTCTGACGCGTCGCCGCCGTCATCGTCTGGGATGATCGCTTCGAGCGGCTGATTTTTCCCGGCTTTGATCTTGTCGTCTTCATAGATTTTGCCTGCGCTCGCGCGTGGCATCGCCGTGAGGATGCCGCCGGAGCCGTTAATCGCTATGAGACGGGGACGCTTGCCGCTCGGCGTCAGACATTGTCCGAGGTCGGAACCGGATAGCTCAGTGAGCAAAAATTTCTTGATGGTGCTGTGAAGCCGGAAGCCCTTGGTCTCCAGCCTCTTCGGCAACATCAGGATCACGTCTTCGACCGTGACGGCGCGAGCCGACAATGGCCACTCGCCGCGATTGTCATTGAGCCAATGCTCAAGATCGCCCATAGCCGCCCGCTTCATCCCGGCCTTCGCTTCGGTGCGAGGTGCCGGTTGCTGGCCGCTGTAGCCCGCGAGATCGCGATTGAGCAGCGAGTACATCACTGCGCCCATCGCGGCCGGGTCATCAAGTTTGGCGAACAGCCGGTCGAAGTATCCACTGGCCGACTTGGCTCGCGCCTCTTCCTCGGTGCGGTCGGTGCGGATCACGAGGTATCGGCGGTCGGTGTTGTCGAGGTCGAGCGCGGCGTCGTCATTGGTGAATGCGAGCACGCCGAAACAGCTATCGACCATCATGCTGTCGATGCCTTTCTTCTCGACGTTGATGCGGTCCTCGGTGATGATGTCGTGCAACGCCTCCTTGACCGCGCGCTTATCAGAGGCGCGCAACTCTTCGATCACGATGAGCTTGCACTGGAGCGCCCACGCATTGAACCGGCCCGAGAGGCCGTTCTGCGGAACGATGGAGACGTTCGCCGGATGCAGGATGCGCGACAGCACTCGACCGATGAAGCTCTTGCCCGTGCCGTTGACCTCGCCTTGGATAATCAGTGCGTGCTTCGGTTTCTTTTCGAGGTTCTGCAACAGCCAAGCCATCCAATTCAACAAATGGTTTCGGTAGGTCTCGTCAGGGAAAAGGTATTCGAGATGCTCATTCCACCACGTCAAGTCGCCTTCGGCAGCTTCGATGTCCGGCTGGCGATACAGATTGAAGGTCTGGCCGAACTCAAGCGACTGCGGCTGACCGGGCTTGAACCCGACGCGCAAGAACTGTTGAAGCCCGCCCTTCTTTTCGCGGAAGAGCTTGTCCGAGCCGCTGCCTGTCTTCGGCGCGAGGATGCTGTTGAACGCGCTGTCGAACGACTTCACGTCCCAGACATCCCGGTCATTGTTATTGAGCGGGTCAGTTTTGCAGATGAACCGCTTCATGTTGATGATCCAAACCCACTGATCAATGATCTCGTTTTTGGTCTTCGGCCGACCCGGGTCGTCACCGCGCGACTTATCACGGGCACGAGCGGCGTCGCGCTCTTTCTTCTGCGCCTTGATCTTCTTTTTGCTGCCCATCGGCGTGATCGGTGGCGGGGGATCATCAGAGAAGTCAGCCTCGGCGGTTTTGCCGCCGACCTTCGAGAGGTTCGCGTAGGTGTAGGCTCCGGCCATCTTCTTTTCGAGGTCTTCCATGTCCCACGGCGGTTCGCATCGCGGGTTGAAATACTCGTTGAGAAGCTGTGCACCAAGCTGTTGCGAGATGCCGAGGTCCTTCAAGTAGTACGCGGCCTTGAGCAGCGCGAAGTCTCCGCCCGAGCCCTGAATTGAAGGCTCGGCATCGCTCTTCAAGAAGTCAATCGCGGTGTCGATGTTCGCTTGCTTGTCGAGTTCGACCACGACCTCGCCCGCGTCCGTGATGCGGGACTTGGTCTTCGCTGTTTTGATCGTGTCGTAAATCCATTCGGGGCAGCGAACCGCCTCGGCGTTGTTGCCGACGTAACTCGTGCCATCATCGAACGTGCAGCCGGGGATGAGCGTATAGTTCGGACTGTCGATGTCTTTGCCGATGCCGTTCTCGCCCAGAGCCATGATGTGCTCGGGATGCGTGTCGTCGGCCCAACCTTCGTAGACCATGTGGAAGCCGCCGGACGGCGTCGTGGTGCGCTCGGTCTCCGGCCAACCGTACATCAAGTCCAAATCATCATACGTGATCTGCCCGGTCTTGCCTTTGGCTGCGTTCGTGTCTACGTCGGCGACGAGCAATTTGGATTTGCGATGCGCGACGCCCCAGTTACAGCCGGGCCACTGAGCCTCCCACGCGCGCAACTGCTCGGGGTCGTTGCTTGCGTCCTCAAGATTGTTCTTGATGGTCGGCGGAAACTTCGCGCCCGGCTTGATTGGAAACAAAAACCGACGCTGAAAATGTCGGTCAATGTAGTCCACGGCAAGGCTGAGAGTGCGTTGTCGAACTGGCATGTGGACCTTTCCGGGGCGGGGCGATGTGCGTCCTAGCACAATTTCGTTAACCAATGCAAGCCCTTTGAGGCCTCTTGACAATCGGGTACTAGATGCGGTAGGCCTCGACTTCGACTGTCGTCTAGGAGTAGGACACTCTGGCACCCCCAGAGAGACGGGAGGCGCGACCACTTCCCCGGTTGATCCAAGGGTTCTCGATGTATCTCGATATCATCAACTCAAAAGAGGCGAACGAGATCATCAACGGCAAGCACTATCTCGGCCGTGTCGTTTATCAGCCATCGTTCTGTTTCGCCACTGCCGAGCGCGATGCTGTTGCGATCTATTCGCCGCCGGTCGCAGCCCACTTCAAGAACGTGCTGACGAAACCGCTAGAACTTGTGCGTCTGTGGCAGAGTGATGATCAGTCGCGCAAGGTTGGCGCTGTGCTCGCGACTTCGATGCGCGCAGTCCGCAAGCTCTCGCCTGAGAGCGATTGCATTTTCAGCTACGCCGACCCCGGCGCTATCAACCCTCGCACTGGCGAGCCTCACACTGGCGTCGTCTACAGGGCTACCGGATGGACGTATCTTGGCACGTCGCGCGTGACTGACTATTGGCTCGACGAGTTCAATGAAGCTGTATCTTCGCCGGTCATGTATCGCCGACACAAGACGAAGAGCCGCGTGAAGCTGACCGCGATGGGCTATCGCCTCGTCGAGAAGCCGCCAAAGCACCTCTACGTTTACGGGCTGCGGAAGACGCCTGCCGAGGTGCGGTCGATCATCGGCGGACAGTACGAGAGTTGACCCAGCCGATTTTTCTGCTTGACACGATAGTCGGCTTGTGGTTTTTCGCGTCTGTCTCCATCGCCTCGAAGGCACCGGAGACAGCAACGAGCAACGCCCGTGGGGCACCGCTCAGCGATGAAGGGTTACACAAAATGGCATCCCCAACCATAACTAATGGGATCGAGATCGAAACGTCGAAGATGTTTATCGACGCTGTCGAAATGAAGATATTCCCGGGCAACGTGCGCCGGGCTCATGGCCCCGAAGGCAACGGATATCAGCGTGATCCGTACAAGCGCATCAAGTGGCTGGCCAAACGCTCTAAGACCTTTAACCGCTCTCTGCTTCGCACCATCGAAGTGTCCCCGCGTGCTGATGGTACTTTCGCCATCATCGACGGCGGCGGGCGCTGGGTGATGTCGCAGTTGGCGCGAGGGGTCACAAAACTTCATTGCCGCGTGCACCACAACCTCACACGCGAGCAAGAAGCTCAACTGTTTCACGACTTCGACCGCGAGATTTATCGCTTGCGGGGCATTGACGGCTTCCTCGCGTTGATGCGCGCGGGCGATGTCACTGCCAATGTGATCGCCAAAATGGTCGAACCGTTCCGTGTCGCGGTCTCGGGCAAGAACACGATCAAGTGCGTCGGGCAGTTTGCAGCCACGATGCAGACGCCCCACGGTCAGCGCGTGTTGGATACAACGAGCACGCTCATCGCTAAGAACTGGTGCGGCTACGACAAGGCCACGGGGACCTTCGCATCTCCGTGCTCCATTGATGGTCTCCTGTTCATGTCGGTTGCCCTTGTGGTGGACGCCGTCAACGAGGCCATCGAAGCCGAGGGTTGGGATGCGTCCGTCGAGAAAGCCTACAAGGGGTATCTCGACCTCGTCCTGTCGAAAAACTCGGCGGCCAACGTCGTCGCGTATCTCAAGAAAAACTACCCGACTGAAAAGACCGTTCCCGCTACGCTCATCGCGGCAAAATGGCTCGCCAAAAAGACCCGGGCGTTTGCGATCAAGGACGGCAACGAAGTGTTGACAGACGGCATGATTGACGGCCGCCTGTATGAGGCCTACTCCGAGCCGCGTACCTACGGCAACCGCATGGAGGCCGAACGCAAGGCCGCCGAGGGTGCCTCCGAGGGCGTGATCAAGGGCAAGGTCAAGTCGAGGAAGGCCAAGAAGGTCGCCGACGACCACGACGACGCCTTCCTCGAATAACGATTGACAATCGACCCCCTTTGGTTTAGGAGCCAAAGGGGCTTTCTTATCCCCCTAACCCAACGGAGAACCCCCATGGGCGTAGACCCATCGTTTCTGTTTGACGTAGTCTTCATCGACACGCCGCCCGAGCGCATCGCGCGTCCGGCTCGGCCCCAGCGCAAGAAGCGCAATAAGCCGATGAAGGTCAGCATGCTGTTGCACTTCTACGCATGCGCCGAGCCGTTCGCTCCGGAGAAGTGCCGCACCTCCCCGGCCTACACGCAATTCGTCAAAGAGCTTCTGCACGACGGGCTCATCGAGCGCCCGTCGAAGCGCGAGCGCTTGGAGAACCCGGGCTGGGCATACCGCACGACGGCGAAGGGCGACGCGCTCGTCAACGCCATCTGCACAGTGCAGAACCCGGTCGAGCGGGTTCACTGGGTCATCCCCGAGTGAAGTGCGCGTGCGGGACGATATTCGAACCGCACGGCAATTCGAAAACGTGCTCGCCGGAGTGTAGTGCGAAACGCACCAAGCTCCGCGAGCGCGCATACTGGGCTGCGCATCCCGAGACGCGTGCGCTCGCTCAATTCAGGCGTCGTGAAGTAGCCGAGAAGATCGCCGCCAAGCGTTTCAATACCAAGCTCGACCGGCTCGTGAAACTTCTTTTCAAACTCACTGGAGAACAACCTCATGACGGCAATCGAACAGGGCAACGCGGGGAAACTCGCCGACCATCTGATCGCGACCGAGGTCGCGATACAGGACAAGATGTGGGGCGACGCAAACGAACGCGCCGACACCACGGGCGATCAAATGATGACTGCCGCTATGGCGCAACTCGTGTTGCTCCAGCGTAAGCTCGCGGGAGACCCGAGCGACGAAGCCGTCAAGCTGGCGCAAGAGTTCTATCCGTCGGATTGGAATGGCTTCCGTGACTACGGTTCGAACGTTGCGAACCTCGTGGTCGCCGCTGCCTTCTTGCGCAGCGAAATCAAGCGGCGCATTCTCGGCGGTGAAGACACGACGCGCGCCAAGCGCGGCGAAGCCTACAAGGGACCCGACCTTCCGTATGTGTCGTCAGAAGAGGCTGCCGCCTCGCTCCAGTGAAAATACTGCGCCTAACCCGCTTGACAGGTGACTGTCGAGCGGGGTAGGACCGCGCCATTGAAATTTCAAACCCGGAGTGTCCCCCAATGTCCGACGCACTGCTCACACGAATTGCGGAGGGTATCGACGCCCTGCGCGCCGATATCAAGAAGCTCGGCGGTGCATCCGCTGGCGCTACTCCGTCGAAGCCCGGCCCGGATGCCGCCGCTGCCAAGGCCGCCGCCAAGAAGGCCGCCGACGAAAAAGCCGCCGCTGACAGGGCCGCCGCCGACAAGGCCGCCGCTGCATCCAAGACCACAACCAAGCCGACCAGCGGTCCGGCCGCAGGCACCAAGGCTCCGGGCGGCAAGCATACCGTCGAGCAGGTTCGGGAGATCATCCGCAAGGTTGCCGCCGACGCCAACCTCGGCAAGCAGACGGCCAAGGATATTCTCGCCGACGATGGCGGCGTGGAAAAGGTCGTCGATCTCAAGCCCGAGAACTACGACAAGGTCTATGAAGCGTGCGAGGTCGCGCTCAAGGCCGAAGGCGGCGGCGCTCCGGCGTCCGACGATGACGATTTGATGTAGGGTTGCGCGGCCGGAGGGCGGCACAGATAGGTCGCGATTGTGCCGCCCCACTTTTCCTCTTGCTTGAGATATTACCATGAAGACCGATCTGACGTTCATCAAGCCATTCGTCGCGAACGCCCTCCAAGACGACCGGCGAGAGTGGACTGTCCAAGGGTTCGGCTTCTTGCGCACGTACTTCGGCCCGGCCGACGCCCCGAAGAAATTTCGGCTCAACCTCTGGCACAGCCGGTTCACGGTGCCGAACGTCTCGACAATCCACGATCATCCGTGGGACCTCACGTCCCTGATCATCGCTGGCCAGATGGTCAATCAACGGTATCGCATCGGCCACGCATCGCTCGACCGCACGCATCATTACACGACGATCAAGACCGGCGTCGGCGGCGGGCTGGAGCGCAACGACATGCGCGACTGCGCGCTCATCAAGTACCCCTCAGAAATCTATCGTCCCGGCGACAGCTATAAGCAACACGCCGAGGAAATTCACGAAACGATTTTCGCGGACGGCACCGTCACGCTCAACGAGCGCATCGGCGATACCGAGCACGCTCGCGTGTTCTGGCCGTACCAAACCGACTGGGTCGATGCATTCCCGCGCCCGGCTACGCGCGAGGAAGTTGCCGACACGGTCCTCATGTCGCTCAGGGAGTGGTTCTAATGGCCACGGAAAAACGACAGGTCTCCATTGTCGGCTCCAGCTTCTATCCGGGAGCGGCTGACTGGCTGCCTCGGCTCGGTCCGGGACAGATAGTCCGGTTGGAGCGCGAGCCCGACAACAAGTACGACGAGAACGCCATCAGCGTTCACATCTTTCAACAGCAACTTGGTCATCTGCCGCGAGGGTTCGCAGCCGAAGTCGCGCCACTGATCGATGCTGGCAAATCGATCAAGGCATGGAAGTCGCGGGACCCGCGCTTCGCAGGCTCCGGCGTCCTCGTGGTGGAGTGGGAAACGTGAGCGTCAAGACTGTCAAGGTCATCAAGCCGACCGGCCTATTTCTGACCGAAGACGTGCTCCGCAACACTTACGGGCTGTTGCATTCGTGCGAGCCGTTCTGCTACTGGGGCTTGCCCGAGAAGCATGACGTGATCTTCAAAGTGATGAAGATGCGCGACACGGCTGGCGATCACTCGTATGACAAGGCCAAGCGCATTCACACAATCCGGATTAGCTCGCGATGTGTCGCGACCTATCATCGGCTCGGCATGATCATGGGCCACGAGATGGTGCACGTTGCCGAGGTCGAACTCAAGACCGTCACGCCCGGGGCGATGCACAACCTCGCCTTCCTGCGCATGTCCAACGAGGTCTGCGGCTGTCATGGCTTCGACCGTCACGACTTCGCGGAGATCGAATGACCCCCGAGCAAGCCGCCGAGATCATCAACTCAACCGAGCCGGGCTGGCGCGTTCTCGCGGTCGCGGTGCCGACCCGCGCGCTCCGCGTCATCGGGGATGACCTCGGGCTCAAGTTTCGCGTCGAGCAACTCGACCCGGGCACGGGGCCGTTGAAGGGCGTCTACACATGGAGGCCAGTCTCCACGCACGCGGGCGATGAGAGCTTCGAGAGCTTCGGCCCGGCGATACAGGATATGTGCACCAAGCAGGTTCGGCTCAAGGAAAAGATCAAGCTCGCTCAACACGAGAGCCGCATGGCTCGCATCAAGGCAGAGAACCCGCATGGCACAGCCCACTAGCGCCGCAGTCGTCCGGCACATCACGCGGGATCACGTCATCATCGCGCCTGAGAAGGGCTATACGGTGACCGTGTTCAACCTCGCCGAGGGTAACGTCGAAGCTATCGTCGCCGCCGATGATGGCTCTGAAACCATTCGCCTGCTCGTCGCAGGCCCCGGCCCTGACCAAACGATGTCGATCAAGACCGACAAGAGCGGCGTCGTCGATATTGTCTACACTGCAACCGAGGAACAGCCATGAGCAGCCTTCTACAGCACGCCAAGTTCGAACTCCGCAACGCGGGCCTCTTCGACGCCGACGCCGACTACGGCGGCGATGTCGCCGTGCAGGCCACGTCCCTGATGGAGGTGTTCGCGGCGTATGGACATTCCGGCGGAAGCGCCGAGCAAACGCTCAAGGTCTTCGAGACGCTCGCCCGGGGTCTGCCACTGTCGCCGCTGACCGGCGATGATAGCGAGTGGGAGAAAGAGCGGCCCGGCACGGGGATGCAACAGAACGCGCGCTGCATCCACGTGTTCAAGGACAATGAGATGTCGTGGGATGTTCGTTTCGGTCGCAAGCCGATCACGTTCCCCTACGCCCCGCCGGAGAAGTTTTAATGGCCACATTCATCGGGGCGATAGTGTGGGCGGTCGCGGTCTTCATCGTCGCCGGTCTTCTGTCGCTCCCAATCTCATGGCAACTCATCACGTTCGGCGTCGCGTGCAGCATGGTAAGCGACATGATCCGGGATGTGGTCAAAAAGGATTAACATGGCCCACGCAAAGCTTTCGCCCTCGGCCTCGCATCGGTGGATGAATTGTCCCGGCTCCATCGCCCTCATCGGCGATGATAGCTCGACGACAAATCAGGCGGCGATGCTCGGCACCGCCGCGCACAAGCTCATCGAAATCATGATCCAGAACGATCATCACGAGGCGCGCGAGTACCACGGCTCGACCTTCCTCGTGAAGGCGGACGGCGACGAAGAGACCGAGTATTATCCGCCCGGCACGCCCGCGCTCGACCCCGAGCAAGCGCGTCCGGGATGGTTCATGTTCATCGCCGACGAGAAGATGATAGAAGGCGTGCAGCAAACCATTGACGAGGTGGACCGGCTCAAGATGGAGATGTGCGAAGGGACGGAAGTCTTCTCCGAGCGCTATCTCGACGGCTCGTGGCTCGACGAACGTCTCGGCGGCACGGCCGACGTGACCTTGGTCGAGCCGTTCGGCTGGATCAACCTCGTCGATCACAAGAACGGCTATATCCTCGTCGAGGCCAAGGACAACGATCAGCTAAAGCAGTACGGTGTCTTTTTGTTGCACGAGCATCCCGACGCCGAGGGCGTCACGGTGACGATCTCGCAACCGAACGCGCCGCACGCCGAGGGGCTGATCCGCTCGGAACGCTTCACCGCTGATGAGTTGAAGCTCTACGAAATCCAGATGAAGCAAGCGGCCGAGGCAACCTCGTTGCCGAACGCCCCGCTGCGCGCTGGCGATTGGTGCCTTTGGTGCCCGGCCAAGACGCGGTGCAAGGCCTATGACGCAATGCTGCTCGAAGAGGCTGGCATCGACTTCGCCGAGGAAGAGCCGCCCGCGATGCTCCCGACGCCGGTCACGACCGCCGACCTCGCGCACAAGATGGAATGGGTCCCCGTGATCGAAGCGTGGATTGGCAACATCAAGGCCGACATCCAACGCGAGCTTGAGAACGGCAACGAGGTGCCCGGCTGGAAACTCGTGCGCGGTCGCTCGAAGCGCCGATGGATGAGCGAGGCCGCTGTCAAGGAAAAGCTGATCGACGAACTGGGTCTGGCCGAGGCCGATCTGCTCGTCGAGCCCAAGCTCAAGACGCCTGCGCAAATCGAGAAGCTCGGCGTCGGCAAGGAACAGCGGAAGGCGGTCAAGGCCGCCGTCAGTGAATTGGCGTTCATGCCCAACGGCGCGCTCGCCATCGCACCGTCGTATGATCCGCGCGAGGCCGCGAGCGCACTCGATGACGCGGCCAACGAGTTCATGACTGACGAGGATGATGGGGATGACTTCTCATGATCACGCAAGCTGACATCGACCGCGATCTCGCGCACGCTCAGGAGAATGGTTTCTTCACCGACATGAAGCGGTGCACGGTCGCCGAGATCGTGCTCGACCTTCAAACATACTCGCAAACATGCGAGGATGAGCCCGACGAAGTCTTGACGCCGCTAGTGCAAGCGTGGTATGACGCCCAACTCTTTGGGGATAGCCAAGCTGGTAAGGCGGCGGACTGTTAATCCGTGATCGTAGGTTCGAACCCTACTCCCCGAGCCAAATTCAAAGAGGGAGCCACCATGCAGCCGACCACGACACGCGGAGCCCAGTATAATTTCCAGAAGCCGGAAAACTGGAACGACGAAGAGCAGGGCGCGTCCTGCGGCGATCTCCAAGTGCGCAAGCAGATGTCCGGACCGCAAGGCCGTATCGAATGCGTAAGCGCGTGGAAGCCCAGCGTCGAGGACCTCGCGCTGCTCAACCGTGGCGGCGTCGTCGAGCTTGCGATCTGTGCGCTTGATCAGCCGGTCGTCGGCATGTGCGTGGTCGAGCCTGTCGGCGGCATCCTCGAAAGCGATCAGGCATCGCTCGACCGAGCGATCACAATCAACGAGCACGCCCATGGAGACGACAGCCATGGGGCATGACGAGCACGGCCCGGCGTATCCCGAGCCGCCCAAGGACAGTGTCCCGGTCCTGCTCTCGCGCGGTGAGTACCGCATCTCCCGGGAGGCATATGAACACTATGGAGCCGACATGCTCGAAGCCCTCAATCGTCCGCCGTATCGCTGCCCGATTTGTCGTGGTGATAGCTGGCGCTATGTTGAATGCGAGTATCCGGGTTGTCCTGATGGTCGTGATCGTGGACATCCGCATGCGGCGCTCCGGGAGACGTATGACGGACCGGCACCTTCGAAGCATCCCGTAGCGCGGGTTCTGTTCGGCTGCGCGCTCGTCATCGCGCTCGTCATGTATATGATGTGGCCGCGCTCGGCTCCGGCTATGGATCACGGCTTCAACCCGGACAACGCGACCGTGAAGTGGATGGAGAGCCTCCAGCGTCCGAACACGCCCGGCTCGTGCTGCGGCAAGGGCGACGGCTACCCGGTCGAGGACTACTGGCCGAACCCGGACGGCTCGTGGACAGCGAAGATCGGCGACGGCTCAGCCATGAAGTATCCGGACGGCACGACCCGCGAGTATATCGCCAGCGGCACCGAGGTCATCGTGCCGAGAGAACTCGTCAATCCGTGGGATGACGACCTTGGCAACCCGACCGATGTCAGTTGGCTTTTCATGACCGTTCACGCGGCCGAAGTTGGCACGATCTATTGCCTCATTCGGCATCCTCAAGGGGGATAAAAATGACTTGTGAAAGTTGCGCGCGTCGTCGTGTTGAGATGGCGATCATCGTGAAGGCCGGGCAGGAGTGGATCAAAAACCCAGCCGGTCCGAGGGTGGACGAGATCATCCTTCGTCTCCGCGCGGAAGCCATTGCCAAGGGGGAATTGAAATGACGTTGCTCGACCGTGTTCTGGAGCTTTGGATCACTGTCGTCATGATTGTCGGGGGATATCAGTTTTACTTCTGGGCGCAGCGCCAGACGTTTTTCGATGCCCGATACTTCGAGACGAAGTGGGATCAAAAGATCAACTTTGATCCGCGCTGGGTCTGGATTTATTCCGGGCTCTACTACCCGATGATCCTGCTCGCCGCGCTGTCGGTGCCGACGTGGACCGAGTACGCCTACACGGTCGGCTGTTTTCTCTCACTGCTCGCCATACAGGTGACGTTCTTCGTCCTCTGGCCGGTCGCCATTCCAGCGACGTGGCGCGATGCGGCGCACGTGCACGAGGCGCGCGGCTCCAAGCCGCACTCGATGCGTATGCTCGACATGGTCTGGAGCTACGACAAGCTCCGCAATAGTCTGCCTAGCATGCACGTGAGCGTCGCCATGATGGTTGATCTAACCATCGGCCGCAACTGGCCGACCATGGGGATCATCTGCGCGGCGTTCCCGTTGCTGATCGCGATCTCCGCGCTCAAAACCAAGCAGCACTATGTCGTGGATGTCGTCCCCGGGGCGCTGCTCGGGGCTGCAACATTTTTCGCTTGGCATCAATTTATCGCTTGACATAGGGTTAACACTTCGTTAATACCCGTCCCTGCCAAGTCCAATTATCACATCACATCAAATCGAAAGGACGGACACCATGGCAAACGCTGCTACAACTGCGCCCGGCAAAAAGGGCTCCCGCTTGCTGACCCCGAAGTTCCGCGTCAGCTTCCCCCAAGTCTTCGAGAAGGCCAGCTACAACAACGGGACCCCTCGGTTCTCGCTCGTCGGCCTGTTCTACCCGAAGCAATTCACCGACGCCGACAAGGCCAAGTGGGATGCCATCAAGAAGAAACTCGGCGAGGTTTGCGTCGAGTTCTTCAAGAAGGACATCAAGACCATGAAGGAAGATCGGTCTTTCAAAATCCCCTTCCACAAGGGGAACGAGAAGGACTATCAGGGCTACGGTGATCCGGACATGGTGTTCTTCTCCATGGCCAACTCGAAGCGTCGCCCGCAAATCCTCGACGTGTCGGGCAACGCCATCACGGCCGAGAACTCGGAAGAGTTCTACGCCGGTTGCTGGGCTCGCGCCTCGGTCAACCCCTACGCCTTCAACAACATCGGCAAGGGTCTGGCCATCGGTCTGGGCAATATTCAGAAGCTCGGCGACGACGAGAGCTTCGAAGGCTTCACCTCGGCCGAGGACGATTTCGGCGATGATCCGGCCGAAGGTTTCGGCTCGGATGACGACGATCTCGGCGGTGACGACGATCTGGGCTAGTCTCGGGCACAGTCCCGTAACGGCAAGCCGTATCCGCGCTGATGACACAGCCGGGAGACTATTAGGGGCGCGATTTCGGTTCACCGATTTCGCGCCCCAACCATATTGACAGCCTTTTGAGACAGTGCTTTGTCATGGCATTCTGTCCCCTCTGGAAAGGTCCTTCAATGTCCCCAACCGAAACGAAGATTGAGCTTGTCACAGAGAGCATCGAGGCTCTCGTGCTCGCCGAGGTCATCGCTACCAACCCCGCGTGCTCCGAACACGAACGGCACATCGCCGTCAAGAATGTTCGCGACGCCCGCGAGTGCCTCTCGAAGGCGCTCAAGGAATTTCTGGCACCGACGCTGCGCGTCGTGCGAGTACAGGATCAGCGCATCGCTGGCGCTATCGAGCGCACGGTCACGCGCACCACGGTCGAAGATCGTCGGCCCAATCTCGCATGATCACTCTGGATTTCGAAACCCGTAGCGCCGCCGACCTCATCAAGTGGGGACAGCGACGCTATGCGCTCGATACGAGCACGCAAGCTCTCTGCTTGGCGTGGACGTTCGATCAAGAGGACGAGGTCCATCTCTGGCACCGCGATCATCCATGGATTAAGAAGAGCCCACGCCCTGACCGGCTCATCGAACGCATTAGGAGTGGCGAGAAGGTCGAGGCCCACAACGCGGGTTTCGAGTTCAATATCTGGAATGAAACACTTCGCCGGGAGTTTCCTGAGTTCGACGTGGAGTTGACAGTCGATCAGATGCACTGTTCGGCGGCGAAGGCCTCATGTCTGTCTCTGCCCCGGGGACTGGAGGACGCCATTCGCGCGGTCGGCCTGCCTGATCACAAGATCGCGGACGGCAAGCGCCTGATCAACAAGCTGTCGAAGCCAATGCCTCGGCGGGCTGTTATTGAAGTGCCCGGCGATACGTTCCGCGAAGTGATGCGGTCCCAGATGAACGAACTCTGGGAGCCCGGCGAGTACGTCACTGAGCAAACTGTCTACGGCATCGCGGATGAAGTAGCTGACGAATACGGAGACAGCGCGCCGGTCGCAATCCGCGAGGCGGTCCGGAATGACTTTCATCGCGCGGTCAAGACTGGCGTCCTGACATTCGTCGAAGACGGTCTCTATCGCTGGACCGAAAAGCCGCCCAAACCGATCAAGCTGACCGGCGTCAAACAGGTTTCCAGCAAGAGCCCAATCGAGTTCTGCGAAGAGGAAGAAGAGCACCGCAAAAACTGGGCCTATTGCAAGGGCGACGTGATCGCCGAGCGCGGCCTGTCCAACTTTTGCCCGGAGATGTCCGAGCAAGAGCGTCGATACTGGCTGATGGACTTCCGGATGAACCTCCGGGGCATCAAGCTCGACAAGAAGGCGGCCCGCGTCGCGCTCGACATGGCCGCGAAAGAAACCGACAGGCTCAACGGCGAGCTAAAAGACATCACTGGAGGCGTTGTCGAGAAGGGCTCCCAACGTGCCGTCCTGCTTAAATGGGCGAACGGGCGGCTCGTAGAACTCGGTCGTGACCCGCTTGAGAACACAAAGGCTGACACGCTTTCATTCGCGCTCGACGGCGTCCCGACCAAGGCTGGCGACGAGGCCTTCGAGGCGGCCGAAGATCGCATGAAAGAGGCGTGGGACGCTCTCGGCGAGGAAGGCGCGCGGGTCAACCGGGCGCTGCGCATATGCATGGAGGTGAACCGCTCGTCGGTCGCCAAGTACAAGCGCATGGTGCAGTCGGTCTGCCCGGACGGACGCCTGCACGATATCATGCTCTACAACGGAGCCGACCGCACTGGACGGTGGTCCGGCAAGGGCGTGCAGCCCCACAACTTCGTTCGCGGCTACGGCGCGGGATACAAGGGCCTCACTTCGGACGGGCTCGACGAGATGGGCGACGCGTGGCGCGATATCATGTCGCTCGACCGCGAACTCGTCACGCTCCAGTGGGGCGAGCCCATGGTTGCTCTGGCCAAAGCCTGTCGCGGCGCGCTGATCGCGAGCCCGGGCAAAGAACTCTACGCGGCCGACTTCAACGCCATCGAAGCTCGCAAGCTCGCGTGGCTGTCGGGCTGTGCTGACATGCTCGCGATGTTCGTTCCGGGCAAAGATATTTACTGCGACATGGCATCCGCCATCTATGGTCGCACCATCACGAAAGCCGACAAGTCGGAGCGTAACCTCGGCAAGAAAGCCATCCTCGGGCTGGGCTACGCGATGGGCTGGGAGAAATTCCAAGCGACCGTCTACATGGATGAAGGCATCTGGCTCGACGATGAGTTCTGTCAGATGGTGGTCCGCGTCTATCGCAAAGACAAGTACCCCGAGGTCCCGGCGCTCTGGCGCGCGACCGAGAAGGCGGCTATCGCGGCTGTCCTCGAAGGCGGCGAGCACTATTGCGGCGGCGATGAGTTCGGCATCGGGGCCGTCTCCTACTTCATGAGCGATGACGGCAACTTCCTGCATTGCCGTCTGCCCTCGGGTCGTCTGCTCGCGTATCTCTATCCGCGCGTCAACATGCGTGTCACTTATCGCTTCGCCGCGCTCAATGCTCGCGGTCGGCCGACGACTGTCAACTTCCCGGCGAAGAAGAGCGTCGCCCAGCATCGTGTCCGCTGGCACGCCGAGAAGATGGCCGCCAAGCAGAACAAAACGCTTCTGCCTGATCCGCCAGAGAGCTTCATCTCGCCGCACCTCTCGTTCATGGGCCGCGATACCTACACCAAGCAGTGGAAGCGCTGCGGCACGCACGGCGGCTCGCTCGTCGAGAACTACGATCAGGCATCGTCGCGTGATCTGCTCGCCGAGGCTATGCTGCGCGTCGATGAGTTGCCCGAGTTCGATCTGCTTTTGTCCATCCATGACGAAGTGATCGCAGAAGCGGCCAAAGGCACTTGCAAAGTTCACGAGTTTGAGGCAATCATGTCCGAGGTGCCGGACTGGGCACCGAACATGCCCATCACAGCCGAAGGTTGGGTCGGACCAAGACTAAGAAAATAGGGGGACTGGAATGTCACTGAAAACGCCCGAGGAAGAAATCGAGATCACGGATATCGAGGATGCGACCGAGTACAGCATCGGCTACAACATCCCCGATGGAGAGATGAGCATCCGCTTCTATAACGAGTTCGGCGTCCTGAGTTCTTACGTCACGGACGCGGCCGGGGCCTACGAGTTGGCGAACAGGATTTTACGGGCATACGACAAACTCGAAGGACTGTAACCAATGGTCAAACTGCATCCTCTCGCGCCTCCCGAGGCGTCACCGCTCAGTCGGCCCACATCCAAGGGGCTCGGCGGCAAAGTCGATCATCGCACGGGCATGGATGACGAGGGGTATTACATCCGGACTTTCTCGGCGCGCAAGATGTACTTCGACCGCGTCGAAGAGCACGACTACGACATCCGGGATATCGCGCACGCGCTGGCCTCTCGCGTGCGGTGGACCGGCCATGTCAAGCGCATCAACGGTCGCTTCATCTCCATAGGCCAGCACTCGTGCGTCGTGCACGACATCATCGCGAAGATGAAGAACGCGACGCCGTCGAAGCGCAAGCAAGGCCTCTTGCATGACGGCGCAGAGGCGTATATGCCCGACTTCCCGAGCCCACTGAAATGGTGGATGAGATCGAAAGGCAACGACGAACTCTTCAAGCTGGAGAACAGAGTGGACGAGGCGTTGTGCAAGAAATTGGGCATCCAATATCCGTGGGACCCGGAGATCAAGGAAGCCGATCTCATCGCCCTCGCAACCGAGAACAGGGACTACATGCCGAAGGGCCACGAACGGTCCTTCATGTCGCCCCCGTTGAAGAGGCCCATCGTGCTCTGGGGTGTCGAGCGCACGAACCGCGAGTTTTTGAAGCGGTGGGAAGCAATCCTAACAGAAGAAAAGGCGCAGGCATGAGCACGGAACGTCCGTCAAAGGGGCTATTGGTTTTTCAGTGTGACGCGTGCTATGACGAGCAGCACGAGTTCTCGAAGGCCGAGGGTGACGACATCAACAACTTCGCCGAGTGTTGGCGCACGCTGCGCGAAGAGGGATGGACGATACAAGGCAAGGACCACTTCTGTCCCGACTGCTCAGAAACGGCAAAGGCGGACCGTGACAATCCCTTCCGAAGATAGCGATGAATGGCTTGAGTGGTTTCTCGGTCCGGAGCCTGTCAAGTCGGCGTGGTCGCACCAAGCTCGGGAGTTCGACGAACACAAGGACGACCGATGCCGCGCGCTGCTCTGGACGATGCGAACGGGCAAGACGAAGGCCGTCATCGACAAAGCGCTCTATCAGTACGATCAAGGCAACATCGAAGGCGTAGTCGTCCTCGCGCCGAACGGCATTCACATCAACTGGGTCCTCAACGAAATTCCCCGCTGGACGTATCCACGCAATGACGTGATGGCGTTCGCGTGGGAAGCGCCCAAGCGCGCCGACTGGGACCGCATCGAGAAGCTCCGCGCGCTCGAAGCGTTCGGCGGCATGAAGTGGTTGACCATCAACATGGAGGCGCTGACCGAAACCGGCAACCACGGCAAGGACTGCATTCAAACCATCAAGCGGTTCAAGGCAGCGTGCCACGGGAAATTCATGCTCGCGATCTCCGAGGCCCATCACTTCGGCCGGGCTGGAGCGAAACGCACGCGGCTCGCGCGCAACCTCGGCAAGGTCGCCAAGTTCGTCACGGTCGAGACCGGAACGCCGATCTTGAACTCGCCGCTCCGAGCGTATTCGATTTACAAAATCTTGGACGATCTCGCGCTCGGCCCGGAGTACGCCGGAGACACCTACGAAAAGTTCGTCCGTCATTTCGCCGAATTTGAGATCGACCCGAACGCCCCGGCCTTCCGGGCGAAGCGCCGCGCCTACAAGAAGCTCAAGTGCTACAAGAACCTCGACGAACTCCGGGACAAGATGGCCCGGTGGTCGAGCGTCGTGACCCGGGACGATGTAGAGGGCATGCCTGACCTCTTGCGCACCGAGCGAATTATCGTTATGAGTGAGACCCAGCGGCGCGCGTATCTGGAGATGGTCTCCCGGCACCTCGTCGAGATCGGCGACAGCATGGTCTCTGCCAAGGACGGCGGAGCACGCGTGCAGAAGCTCCAACAAATTCTAAACGGGTACTTGAAGGATGGCGACGCTATCATCGACATCGACCCCGAGGCACCTATCTATGATGCTCTCGTCGAAGAGGTTGTTGGAACTTATCCCGAGAACAGCATCGTTTGGTGCCGTTATCGAGAAGACATCCGACGCGTCTGCGCTCGACTTCTACGCGAGAAAATCCCCTTCCTCGAATTTCACGGCGGAGTGCCAGCCGGTCAACGTGAACCCGTGCGACTACAGTTTCAAAACAGTGATCGACCAACGGTCCTTGTCGGACATCCCGGGGCTGGAGGCGAAGGCCGAGATTTTAGCCGAGCACATGCGATCATCTTTTTCTCGTCTACTCCAAACGCAATTCATGTCAATCAGGGAGAAGAGCGAGGAACGGAGAAGTGGGGACATCCGGTCAGCGTGGTCCGATTTCGAACGCCGGGCACAGTCGATGACCGAAACTGGGCAATCGTCGATGGAAAAGTCACCGTGGCTGACGACCTATCCGGGCGTGGGCTACGCGATCTCTTGATGAGGACCGATGTCTAGGACCAAACGATACCCGGAGTTGTTGAAGGCCGATCTCCGCAACGGCGTCAGCTACGCGTGCGCGTACTTGCGGCTCGGGCTCGGCTGGCCGCTCGCGCGTGCTGTCAGTGAGCCTCCGCGCAAGATGAGGCCGAGGCTCGCGTCTGAGCAGCGAGTGATCCATAAACGGTTCACGACGCCCCCGGTGATCCATAGGCGGGTCACCGAGGACAAGTCCCCCGCTCGCATTCGCCGCCTTCGGGAAGCGTACTGCGATCACTTCATCAAGACCGGCATTCTCGACGAGAGCATGGCGGCGCAACTCAGGGCCTACGCAGATGACAAACGAACATCTCTCACTGATCCTCAACGAGTATCGTCCCAGCATGCGTCTCGACATTATCGTGGAGCGCGAAAAGGTGATGGAGACCACGGTTCTCGATCTGATGTGCAAGTTGATCTCGGAACCGCCAAGCTCATCAGTGCATTTCTGCGGCCGAGGTGATTGCATCCTGCGTGAGCGCGGCGAGGCAACCGACGATGTCGCGGGCGCTGCGCCCTATAGGACATGGCTTGAGATGGACATGAGGTGACCTATGACAAAACATCTGCCCCTGCTTACTCGACTGACGCGTCAGCTTGCGGCTGACAACGTCCCCGATGCGCGCGACGAAGCCATTGGCATCCTGCGCGAGCGCGGACACATGAAAAAGAACTCGACTGAATTAACGGTCGAGGGCAAGAAACGTGAGGCCCTCGGCCCCGCCGGTCGCGCCATCGACCGAGCCGCGAAGCAAAGCGGCCGACCGAAGAGCGACTACAAATACATCGGTGGCAGCCGGGCGGTGCTCAAGTGACGCTCGACGGTCCCGACACAAGATACATGATGTTCTGGCGCGGCGCGTGGAGGCCGGTCGTTCACATGCTCATGGCGAACAACGCGCAGACGTTCAACGTGATGCAAGCTGGCAAGGCGGTGCTTTACGTCGCCGAGGCATTCGGTTGGGTTGCAGTGAGCATCAACCCGGGCGACCTTATCGAACGTGTGGACCGAGACCCGGCGAAACGAGAATGGGCATACATTGATTAACCACTTTCATTTTTCCGCTTGACGGCGTCTTCGACCGGGCGTAATGCGGACTGGCGAAAGCGCGAAGAGCGCACCAAACCCAAACCGGAGTTGTCCCATGAGAGGCCTCGAAGAGATCAAGAAGATCAACGAAAATCCGCACGCATTCCACGGCGAGAGCAATGACCGCGAGCAGTACGGCAACGCGCCGCGCTACCTCAGCGGCGATGATCGACCGTGGGACGGCACTGCATCCCACGCGAGGGTCAAGAACGCGGAAGGCCGTGTATCGCACGAGATCATCCAGCGCATTCTTGAAGACATCACGGGCGGCCGACCGAAGGCTGCGGCCGACACGACGACTGAAATCCTTCGCACGTTTCTGGACCCCCAGCTATCCGATAAGGACTTGACCGAGATGTTCGCCGTCGCGACTGTCTTCCAAAAGCTCGGCATCCCTGCGCCGCGCGACTACGTCAAGGCGAAAAAGATCGCGGCCACTCTCGCGGCCACGGTCGTCGAAGGCCTTGATCGCACTCTCGCTGACCGCTCGCGTCTCAACGACAAGAGCGACCGGGTCGCGCGTGGTGAGCCCCTCGGCATGGAAGGCATCCTGTCGGCTATCGACGCCGAGCCGCCCTTTCTTAAGTTCTGGCAGAAGCTCAACGACGAGCGCGCTGCCCGGGGCGAACCGGAAGCCGGATACAAGACCGCACGTGAAGCGTTCACTGGCGGACCCACTCCGGCTGGCGCGCTGACGTTCATCGGCAAGAAGTGGGATGGCTTGCGTGCCGTCCCGGCCGGTATGAACTATTACGGCGAGTTTCGACAGGTGACCGAGGATGGCACTGTCTGGCACGTCGTTTCCGACAAGAGTGGTCCTCGCGTCTATATGACGCCGGAAGCCGCTCTCGATGGAGCCGCTATCGCCAAGCGCCATTCGGAGGAACATAAGAGCTAGGCCCGAGCCGGGCATTCGCGGTCGGCTTCGTCGGTCGGCTCCTACCAAGCAGGCATCCTGTGGGCGGCTCGTGCGCCTCAACGCTTTCCCCATCTAAGGGTGCTGTAGACGCGGAGACCTCGGCCTAGCAACCGAGGGTGACGAGAAACAACGGCCCCGCTGAGCAATGGCTCGCGGGGCCGGAGTTATACTCAAATCGCGGAAGTAGTATAATGATGAGCAAGGCTCCCCAATTCGTTGCCGAAGAAGTCTGGCGCGTTGCCCAGTCGGTCGTCGAGAACGCGATCAGCGAGGTTGACTGCGGCCGAGGCGGCGCGTTCAACACGTGCCAGCACTGCTATGAGCGCGTATGGTGGCAAGAGCCATACGAGAAGATCGTGCACAAGCCCGATTGCTTGTTCCTAGTCGCCCGGGACCTTTTGACCGGAGCCCCGGACAGCATCACGAGGGGTTAACGGTTTATTAACCATCCCCCATCTTCCTGCTTGCATCCGGGATAGGCCCGCGCTACATCGGTCTCGTCGGGGACAGAACCCCGGCCCTACAGCAACAGGACCTAAAATGACCGCTCAGATTTCCAAAGGCCAAAAGACCGCGACGGACATCTCTTCCTTGCTCCGCGCTCGCAACCCGCTGATCCAAGTGATCAGCCGTGAAGAGGCTCGCGTCGAAGGTTTCCTCGCGGAAGCCGCTGCCGCCGCCGGTTACAAAATTCTCTTCTGGGATATCGCTCAGGGCGTCACCAATCTTGACGGCAAACCCGCCGCCTCGTTCCGTGACGCGCAGGACCCGGCGACCGCTTTCAGCTACGTCCGCAATGAAGCGGACAAGGGCGAGAAGGGCGAGCGCTACGTGTGGGTCTTCCGCGACCTCTCGACTTGGCTCGAAGGCCAGTCCGGTGCTGCCCCGCGTCGTCAACTTCGCAACCTCGCGAAGTACCTGCCGAGCGTCGGCCGCAAGTCGGCTCAGGCTATCGTGATCCTGACCACCTCGGCGACCGTGCAGGACGATCTCGCTGGCCACGCTACGGTCATCGACTTCCCGCTCCCGGACCGCTCCGAGATTGAGAAGGTGTTGCAGACTGCGCTTGACAGCCTGCCGGACGACCTCAAGGCCGACGCTGCGCCGAATGGCACGCGTGACCTCGCGATTGACGCCGCTGTCGGCCTGACCGCCGAGGAAGCCGCGTCATGCTACGCGAAGTCTCTCGTCCAGACGAAAAAGATCGACCCGGCGATTGTCGCCAACGAAAAGAAGCGCGTCATCTCTCGTGAGCGCGTGCTCGAATGGATTGAGCCGGTGAACGGTGGCCTCGACGCTGTCGGCGGGCTGGAGAACTTCAAGGCGTGGCTGTCGCCCCGCAAGAACGCCTACAGCGCGAAGGCTCGCGAGTATGGTCTCCCGGCTCCGAAGGGCGTCGTGCTGACCGGCATCCCGGGCTGCGGTAAGTCGCTCGCTGCGAAGTGCACGCCTACCTCGTGGGGCGTTCCGCTTCTCAGGCTCGACCCGGGCGCGCTCAAGGGCAAGTTCGTCGGCGACAGCGAGGGCAACGTTCGTAAAGCTCTCAAGGTCATCGAAGCTCTGGGTCGCTGCATCGTGTGGATTGACGAAATCGAGAAGGCCCTTCAAGGTTCGGATGGCAACTCGGCGGACGGTGGCGTCTCTTCGGATCAACTCGGCACGCTGTTGAATTGGTTTCAAGAGCGCAAGAGCGAGGCTTTCGTGATCGTCACGTCGAACGATCTGACCAAGCTCCCGCCGGAGCTTATCCGTAAGGGCCGGTTCGACGAAGTGTTCTTCGTTGATCTCCCGAACCACGATGAGCGCAAGTCGGTGTTGAAAGCCGCGCTCAAAGCCAACGGCCGGGGCTCGGTCTTGGTGGACTTCGAGAAGCTCGCCGACGCGACCGAGACGTTCTCGGGCGCTGAGATCGCCGAACTCGTTCCGACCGCGCTGTATGTCGCGTTCGAAGACGAGGCCCGCGAGATCACGACCGAGGACTTGATCGCCGCTGCCAAGGCTGTCACGCCGATGGCGAAGACCGATGAGAAGCGCATCGCCCTCATCCGGGAGAAAGCCGCTAACCTCCGCCCGGCGACCGCCGAGGCGAAGGTCGGGGCCTCGGGCTCCAAGGGTCGGAAGATCGACCTTTAAGACTTCGTTAACCATCCCCCGGGTTCGTCCGTGACAAGCCCGGGGAGATGGACTACATCACGGACAAGCCCGGGGCGGTTCTCGGGCGCAGCAACAAAGGAACGCGAAATGCCCATCTCAGTATCAACCCTCCGGCCCGGCCTGCTCGTTCACGTCTCGACGAGCATCAAGGGCAACGTCTCTTACGACAAGGGCGAAGAGAAAGTCTCGATTGGCGAAGACGGTGCCGAGGTCTCCGAATGGACGACCGAGCGGACCATCCTCGACGCGAAGGAACAGAAGCTCGCGACCGAGGTGAAGTCCAAGGCGCGCAACCTCGTCGTCGGCGTCTGCATCGCGACCGAGCACGGGCTGCTCTGCCCGATCTCCAAGCGCGATGATCTGGACGCGGCTTTCGATACCGCCCGGGGCCTCGTCGCCGCGTTCAACGCGACCTCGAAGTTCACTCGCTTGAAGTTCAACGCGCTGGCCGGTTTCATCGCCGAGGACGATGTCAAGGCTGCGAAGGCTATCCGCAGCGAGATCAGCGACCTCATCGAAGAGATGAAGGTCGGCATTGAAAACGTCGATGTCGAGCGCGTCCGTGACGCGGCCAGCCGTGCCAAGAAAATCGGCAACATGCTGACGCCGGAGTTGCAGGCCCGCGTTGACGACGCCGTCAAGGACGTTCGTGCTCAGGCCAAGAAGCTCGTGGAAGCGGGCGAGCAGGCGGCGACCGCCATTGACGCGGCGACGATCAACAAGCTCGCTGCCGCCCGCACGGCCTTCCTTGACCTCGACGACGCGGCCGACGTGCAGGCCCCGGCCGATAGCTCCGGCCGCGCCATCGACCTCGCCCCGTGCGAGACCGAGGCTCCGGCCCCGGCCGCCGCTCAGGCTCGGGAGATCGAAATCGCTTAACCATTCCCCGGGGCGGCTCTTGCGGGTCGCCCCGGACCCTGCTACAACCCGGCATCCTTAGCAACGAGGAACAGGACCATGGCTTGCGAGACCTACAGGCGGACCCCGAACCAAACGCTCAGCGAGCGTAAGGCCGAGGTCAAGAAAGTGATCTATGACATCAACTCGCTGATCGCGACGGGCAAGGTGAAGCCCATCGTGGACAAGCTGACCGGCGCGATTGCGTTTCAAGGCTTCGACCCGAACCTCCGCGACGGCGTCACTGACGCGTGCGTGTATCGCCAACTGATGATCTCAGGCGGCGCGCTGACCAAGGCGAAGATCGCGCAGGCCGAAGCCATAGCTGGCCGCACGGTCAGCAAGCAGGCGCTCGGCGCAGGCGTGCACTCGCACGACGGGGGCCAGTCGTGGCACCACGGACATTGAAGATCGTCGCCGAGGATGGGCGCGAAGTCGCCCACCTCAAGCGCGTTCGCAACGGCAGCCGGATCGATGTGTCGGTCTGGTACTCCGGCGATATGTATCATCCGACCGTTCGCGGTCGGACGCCGACGACCCCTTGGCGGCTCAATGGCGCGACGCGCTACGATGAGCGCGAGGCCGGTCGGTGGCTCGGCTCCCTGACGCGGGCCGGGTATGTCGGGTTCAAGACCGTGACGGCTTAACACGTCACGGACTACAGCTAGGTGCGGCCTTCCCCCGGGCCGTACCCTGCGCGGGACCGGCGGGGTGAGTTGCTGCACTCCGCCGGTCTTAATTCTCTTCGGTGATGCGCGCGATAGCGACAGTCAGCGTTAGCCCGCTTCGTTGTGGGCAGCCCACGGACGGCGAGACCTTGCAAGGCTCGCGCGCATCTCCGAAGTGAACCGGAGAAGACCAATGCCGCAACGTACCGACCCGCACCAAGCTCGCGCTCGTGAACTCTGCATCGCCGCCGGGCTCGACCCGGACGGCCGACGCGGCGAGGGCCGAGGCCATCCCATCTGGACCGAGTACCGCGACGCGGCGCGCAAGGAAGCGAACGCGGTCGAGCAGGCTCGGCTCGCATCCGAGATAGCCGCGATGACGGTGCCGGTGCAGACGGCCGAGTTCGCCGACGCTCCGCTCACGATCATGGGCGAGCACGACGAGGGCACCATCGCCCAGATGCGCAATTGCATGAAGATCGGCAACGTGGTCGGCGGCGTGATCTGCGCTGACGGTCATCTGGGATACGCGCAGCCGGTCGGCGGCGTGATCGCCTACAAGGATCACATCAGCGTTTCCGGTGTCGGCTTCGACATCGGCTGCGGCAACATGGCGGTACGCCTCGACGTGAAGCACGCCGAGATCGCCGAGCGTCTGCCGACGATCATCCATGACGTGCAAAAGGTGATCTCATTCGGCATCGGTCGCACGAACGATGAGAAGGTCGAGCACGCGTTGTTCGACGACGCCGCGCTCTGGGATCAATCCGACATGCGCGACTATCGGCAGAAAGCCGCCGGGCAACTGGGCACGGTCGGCTCGGGCAACCATTATGTGGACATCCTTCGCGATCTCCACGACGATCACGTTTGGATTGGCGTGCACTTCGGTTCGCGAGGCCTCGGCCACACGTCGGCGACGAAGTACATCAAGCTGGCCGGTGGCAAGGACGGCATCAACGTCGCGCCGACCGTGCTCGACGTGCACAGCGAGATCGGGCAACGCTATATCGCTGCCATGACGCTTGCGGGCTCCTACGCCTACGCCGGGCGCGAGTGGGTCGTCGAGCGCGTGCGCAAGATCATCGGCGGCGAGGTGACGAAGTCGGTGCACAATCATCACAACTACGCATGGCAGGAAGAGCACAACGGGCAGAAGCTCTGGGTCGTGCGCAAGGGCGCAACGCCTGCGTTCCCGGGGCAACTCGGTTTCGTCGGCGGCTCGATGGGCGACGATGCGAAGATCATCGAAGGCATCGACGGTGCCGAGGCGAAGGCCGCGCTCTACTCTACTGTCCACGGCGCGGGCCGGGTCTTCGGCCGCAACGAGGCCAAGCGTCGGTTCACGCGCGCCGAGATGGATCAGTGGTTGCAGGCTCGCAACGTGATCCTCGTGGGCGCTGACCTCGACGAAAGCCCAATGGCTTACCGACGCCTGCCCGAAGTTCTGACGCACCACGCGGGCTCTGTGCGCGTTGTGCACAACCTCCGGCCGACTGCGGTCGCCATGGCGGGCGCGGGAGAATTTGATCCGTTCAAGGACTGAGGGCCTTGACAGCTTTTCGCGGCTCGTGTATAAGCCGCCACTCAATCGACGAGAGCCTGCGGGGCTCGCGTCTCTGACGCCCCCGGCCGACTAGGCCAGCCCTTAAATGGGCAAGGGGCTGCCCGCAGGAAACGAACGAGGCGACAGTGCGCGCCTACAACGTCGAACCGGAGTATGTGCTCGTGAACCGTTCCGCTGCCCACGCATCCCCGATGAACCCTCGCCCATCTCAGGGCGTGGGGGAGTTTGGCCGTCCCCGCGTGGCCCGGACCCACGAGATCGCAGGTTCAAATCCTGTCGCCCTGACCATTACCATCACATCGACGACTACCCAACGCTAAGCCTGCGGGCTTGGTGTAGCGGTAGCACAACGGGCTCTGAACCCGTCAGTCTGGGTTCAAATCCTAGAGCCCGTGCCATTCGTCGATGTAGCTCAGTGGTAGAGCAGTCCCCTCGTAACGGACAGGTCGAAGGTTCAATTCCATTCCATCGGCACCATTTCACGACAGCGTAGCTCAGCCCGGTAGAGCGCCGGGCTCATAACCCGGATGTCATAGGTTCAAATCCTATCGTCTGTCACCAATGCCCAGTGTAGCTCAGCGGGGAGAGCGCGCGACCGATAATCGCGAGGTCGCCGGTTCGAACCCGGCCACTGGCACCATTCCCGGGCCGCGTAGCTCAGCGGGAGAGCATCTGTTTTGCAAGCAGAGGGTCGTCGGTTCAAATCCGACCCGGTCCACCATACTCTCGACATGGTCGAGTGCTAGATTGGTTTTCGTCGGAATAATCCGACACTGGAAAGGAAACTATCAACATGACACTCCCTGCAAATGTCTTGCGCGGCGCGGTTCCGTCCATTCCGACCTTCGAGATCACTGGCCTTGTAGGCTCCGGACCGAATAGGTTTGCTACATTCGATGGTGGTTTTAACGTCGGGTCTCCGGATGGAGATGTCGGTTTGGCGCTTGTATCAATCGCAATTTCCGGCTTCGTCTGGGCGAACGGAGATTTCCAACGAATGTTCTACTTCAACGGAGGCTCAAATCAGTCTCACGTGCCCGTCGTCAACACCTCGACGGACCCGGCCCTAGCGGGGGTCACTAGCATAACCATCACGCAATATACCGCTGTGGCAGGCGTGGGGGACTTGACAACTCTCGTCTAGTATGAGACGACACTCGGACAGCGCTCGCACTGGCCTTCTTAAAGACCCACGGTGCGAGACTAATCTTTGAGGGAGGTCCGTTATGAAGTAACCCCATCGCCGCTGTCACGCACGTTCGTCGTGCACAACGCCGCCCCGGGCCGTAGGTCAGAGGCGGCGTTTTTATTTGTTAACCCTCTTGCAATCTCTCGCGGCATCATGTAGGCAACGGTCCTTGACATTCGCTCGGGAGCTTGCCATGCGCCATCCGCCGATCATTCCTGCCCGTCATGCTCAGGGCCTCGCCGCGTATCGCGCAGGCCACTCCATCGCCGAGTTGATCGGGATCAACGAAGAGATCGACCGATTGCACGATCAGCCCGACCTCACGCACGAACAGCACAGCGAGATTGCGGCGGCCGGTCCCAGCCTCATCGCCGGTTTCGCTGATGGCTTGATCGAAGATATCCGTCTTCTCGCCGGAGCGCGACGCGGCCAGCGCGCGTAAGAAATTCGTCTCAAATTTCTGACAGTCCCCAGCCCAAAAGGATCACGCATGTCAACTCCCAAAGAGAAACGCTACCTCGACCGTTTCGACAGCCCCGGCCGCAAACGCGTGCCGATGTTCTCCGGAGTGATGGCATACTTCCCCGACGCCATCGCCGCTCTCGCCGAGCACTCGTTCAACGGCAATGAGAAGCACAACCCGGGCGAACCGCTTCACCATGCGCGCGGCAAGAGCATGGATCACACGGACTGCATCATGCGCCATCTGGCCAACTACGAAGGCATGGACGGCGAAGCTCTCGAAGCTGTCGCGCTGTTCTGGCGGGCCGGTGCGCTCTGTCAGGAAGTGTTGGAGCGCAAGTACGGACTGACGCTGCCCCGGGGTGTCGTTGACCCGCGTGCGTTCCCCGAAACCAATTCGCTCGTCGGACCGAACGGCGAGCAGGCACCACTTGAAGTACCCAAGGTCAGGGTCGTCAGCGGAACAAGTCGGCCGCTGATGCCGAACTCCGCCGAACGTCGGCACGAGAGCCAAGGCTGAGATGGCGCGCGAGAGTTCGCTCTGGCAACGGTGCAAGACAGGCCTCAAGCATCTCAAAGCTTGCGGCCATGTCGTGCACTTCTGTCGGCTGGAGAACTCGGCGGGCGAAGGCAACCCGGATGTCGAAGGCGTCATCAACGGGGACCAATGCTGGATTGAATTGAAGTCGAATGACCGACCGGCGCGGCCGGGCACGATCATCCGGTCGAAGACGCGGGAGAGCCAATCGATCTGGCACCGCGAGCGCACGGAAGCGGGGAGCCGCATCCATTGGGTTCTGATACAGGTTGGCGAGGCACATGCTGCAAAACTCTACCTCATACCCGGCCAGAACTACGACGACATCCTCGTCCCCGAGGCGGAGCTTGCGCGGCTATCCCTCGTCTCGCCCGACGCCACGCTCGCCGAAGTGCTCTTACGAGCATGTGAGGGCTGGTAAGATGCTTTCAAGGACACCACGGATGACGATCAAGCGGTTCGCGCACGACTACTTCATGCGCGTCAGCTTCGTTGACATCTATGGCCGCAACATCGGTTACGACTACGACTTCATCCTCGCCGAGATCAGGGCCACGTTTCCGGGCGCACGAACATCCCGGCGGTGGCTCCAAGATATGGCTTACGTCCTCAATCGCAGCGCGAAGCTCCCTGTCCGTCGCCGCTCGCGTCGTGCCCTGTCCGAGGACTACGCGATGGCATTGCTTCTGCGGCCCATCCAATACGGGTCGATCTGCAACGCGGTCCGCAACAAATTCCCCGACCACATTCAAACACTGAAATCGCTCCGGTCTCTTGAGGGTCGTCTCAAGAACCGGGGCTTTGTTGTTCCCGAGCGCAAATGACATCGCTGGAGGCAAAGAGGCACGCGCGCTACAACCGATCTCCGAAGGGCAGGGAGCGTCGGCGCAAGTATCAAAGATCGCCCAAGTACCTCGACCGAAAACGTACCTATCAATCTTCGCCGAAGGGGCGAGCAACAGACAGGGAATATCGCACATGGTATCGAAAACAAAAACGGACGCCGAACGTCTCGCTGACGCCAACGACATCATCCGAGCCAAGCAAAACCAAATCAAAGCGCTCGAAAAAGAACTGCGCAATCGCGCAGCCGTCAACGACACGGCAGAGAGCCTCCGGGAAAGCATCTTCGGCCTCGATGCCTACACGCCCGAGCCGCCGAAGTGGCTCGTCGAGCCGCACAAGAAAGGCTCCATCACGGGCGTCCCGCTGATCCTCGCGTCGGACTGGCACTGGGGCGAGACCGTGGACCCCGATCAGGTTGGCGGCATGAACGCCTTCAACCGAGCCATCGCCAAGAAGCGCGTGGACATCTTCGGCAAGGCCGTGATCGATCTGTGCTTCAACCACATGACCTCGCCGACGTATCCGGGCGTCGTCTTCTGTGTCGGCGGTGACATGATCACGGGCGGCATCCATGAGGACCTCCGGGAGACGAACGACGGTCCGGTGACGCTGTCCGTGATGGAGGTGCAAGAGAACCTCATCGGCTTCATCACGATGCTGGCCGACAGGTTCGGCAAGGTGTTCGTGCCGTGCGTGCCGGGCAATCACGGACGCACGACGCTCAAGCCTCGTGCGAAGAACCGCGTCTTCGACAGTTGGGAGTGGGTCATCTATCAGAACCTTGAGAAGTGGTTCTCGAAGGACCCGCGCGTCACTATCCACGTCCCCAACGAGGTGGACGCCCACTTCGCGATCTATGGACACCGCTTCATGCTCACGCACGGGGACACGCTGGGCGTGAAGGGCGGCGACGGCATCATCGGTGCGCTCGGCCCCATCGCACGCGGCGCGATCAAGGTCGGCCGTTCCGAGGCGCAGTGCGGCCGAGACTTCGACACGCTGCTCATCGGGCACTATCACACGTATATCCCCCGGGGTGACGCTGTGCCGGTGCTGGCGAACGGCTCACTCATCGGTTACAACGAGTACGCCCGGCTGTTGCTCCGTGCGGGGCCGACGCGTCCGACGCAAGCATTGGCTTTCATCCATCCCCGACGCGGGATCACGGCTCAGTGGCCGATCTATCTCGACGGCGACGAGCGCCGCAAGCCGGGCTCGACCGCGTGGTGCTCGTGGGATACGAACACTCCAAAAATCGTTTGACAAACGCGCGGGCCGGGGCTACCAAGCTCCGGCCCTTTTCATTGGAGGCAGTCCGTATGAACATCTTTGATCCTCTGCTCGCGCCGTTCATCCTCTTGATGGTCGTCGTCTCGCAACCCATCGTCTACATCCCGCTCGGTGCGTTCGGCGCGTACTGGCTCGCCAAGAACTGGCGCAAGCTGTGAAGTTCGTTCTCCCATCGGTCATGATCGCGCTCTCGCTCGGCTCCGCCGGGGTATACGCGTTCGAAGGGGATTGGCGTCGAGTGGTCTATTGGGCCGCTGCATCCGCGCTGACCGCGTCAGTGACGTTCTAGGAGGGTTATATGGACGACGCCCAGATTAAGCGTATGGTGAACCGCTTTCTCGTTTGGAGGCTCCCGGAAGATTTCAGCCCGGACGGCGGCATCAGCTTCAAGAAGACTTTCAATGATCACACAGCGCATCCGATGAAGCACGAGCCGACCGGAACGAACCTGTTCGATGCTCGACAGGCCGAAGCCATGGTGCGCTACATGATCGAAGGTGAGTTCATGGAGCCCGATCAATTCGGCGGCTTCCAACGGTCCCCGAGGTATCGCCATGCAGATAAGTGAGCCCTACGTCCACATCCGCAAGCCGCATTATCACGAGATGGCGCAGTGCTGCAAACTAGCGCGCGACAACTGGGGCAACGAAGCGGCCGACCGCTGTCGCGAGCAATTCATCGAACATTGGAAAGGCGGTCGGTACGCGCCGACCTTTGTCGTCGCGGTCACCGCCGCTGACGACGGGCCAATCCTCGGCTTCGCCGCCTATCATCGCACGATGCTGATGAAGGGCGCGTTCGATCTGATCTGGGTCGCGGTAGACCCGGAGTACCAAGGCTCGAATGTCGGCCGTGCGCTGACCAATTCTCGCTTGACCGCCATCGACGAGGACGGCGGCCAGATGATCCAGCTTGTGACCCAGAAGCCGGACTACTTCGCGAAGTTCGGGTTCTTCAAGCTCCATCATCTGGGCAACGAATGGTATCTGATGATTAAGCTTCTCACGAACGCCGTGGAGATGTAACGTGACTACGAACGTCAAGATCGTCGCGGACGCGGAGCCGAACGCTGACGGTGAATGGATCAACGTCCCTGCCAGCGTGCCGGTCGAGTTCGGGAGTAGCTGGATCAAGTCGGCGGAGTTTCTGACGCCGTTCATTCCCGAGGGCTTTCATATCGTCGCGCTCGGCGGACGAACGGTGGACATTTGACATGGCTGGAAAACCGGCGAGAGGGTTATCGCGTATGCCGACGTATGAAGGTGGCTTCGACCCCAACGGCGATCTCGTGCAATGGCAGATGGACATCGAAACGTTCGATCAAGACCTTCGGATGATCAATGGCGAGGTAAGGACGATCCGCACGCGACAGCCCGAGGCGACGCTGACCCTGTACTCAGTCAACAGGGAAGAGAGCATCGCCGTCATCGGGCTGCTCAATCAGATGCGCGCCAACGGCACCAAGGACGATGACGGGCTCGTCGGTCAGCCGAGCACGGAAGAGGCGCGAACGCCGTCAATCGGCGACAGGTTCGGTGGACTGGAATTTGACTGAGGATCACAAAGTCGTCAGCCGAAAATCATAGCGGTTGGCGAATGTGATCTGATCGATCTACACACGTCCGCCCCTACGTTTCCCGTGGCAAGCAAAATCTTTTCTTGATACAAACCGCTGATACTACTGCGGCGACGATCAGCATTTTGTATCATTCGTCGATTTGACGACGGGTCGATATGCTAGTATGTCTCACGCGCTCGGGAATGGTCCCGGGAGCGGGCTGTTTGAAATTGTGGAGACTACTGATGAGAGAACGTGACACTCAACGTGCGCGCGTCTACAAGTGCGATGCTGCCGTCAACAACCTCGCGAAGCCCCTGCCCTCGGTCAGGGATGTCGAGCGGTTCGTCAAGAAGGTCTTCGCCTCGAAGCGCGTGCAGGCTGCGTATCCGAAAGCCATGAGATGGACGTTGCCCCGCGTGGGCGACGGTCGCGGTCGGCGCAATGCGTGCGGCTGGCAGGGCGGGATCAAAATCCCGCTCTGGGCTCGGAACGAGGGCGTCGTCCTCCACGAACTGGCGCACACGATCTGTATGCGCGAGGGCGGGAACGAAGCCTTCCACGGCTGGCAGTTTTGTTCGATCTATCTGCGGCTCGTGCTCTACATGATGGGGCGCGAGGCGCACGACGCATTGAAGGCTGCCTTCAAAGTGAACCGGGTCCGGTTCACCAAGCCCCGGGCCTCGAAGCCGCTCGACCCGGTCCGCCGGGCTGCCATGATCGCCCGGCTGGCCGAGTTCCGGGCCTCCCGGAGTTCATCCCGGATAGACCAAGGGGTGGCCGGGCGATTTGGCGGGCTGGAACTGACCTAAAAACGACGGCCCCGGGGGTGTTCCCTCCGGGGCCGCTTCTTTGTGGCCACGCCGGGCCAGCCGTAGGCAGGGATGAGGCGGCGGCCGGAGCCGGTGCTTGGACGCCCGGGAGCCGGGAGGCCTCTCTACGGGCTCCCTAGCGGATGATCACGTCGGCGTTTTTCCGGACCGTGGTGTAGGTATGCCCTTCCGGGCAGAGATCGACGACCTCGGATGCATACTTGTACTCGCCCGGGGCGACGCTGGCCGGGACGTACCGGGGCGAGGCGGGAAGCTCGAAGGTGCCGATCTGGGCGGGCGGCTGCTTGATAGGCTCAATGATCCGGACGATCTCGACGCCGTCCCCAGCCCGGATGAGAGACCATCGGACCTCGTAGGGGCAGAGCCGGTTGAGCGTGACGTTGATGTGGGCGGTGAACGGTTTCCCGGCCAGCAAGATCGACGGCTCGACCGTGATGCTGTTGACCACGCGCGGCGGTAGCTCGGCGTCTCGGGTCGAGAACAGGTTGTAGGAGAACCACGCCGCTGCGCTGAGCAGCGCTGCGCCGGAGACGACATTGAGGATCAGCGTTCCCCACGTGCCGGTGTTGTAGAACTTGGCGAACGGATCAGCCATTAGGCGTGCCCTTTGAAAATCAGGTTGGTCGCCCAGCCGATGAAGCCGCCGAGCATGATCAGAATGGTGGTTGCGCCTTTCCAGCGGTTCGTCATAGCAACGACCGCGTCGAGCTTCTTCTCCATTTCGTCTTGCTTCTTCATGATGGCTTCGATGTTCGCGCTCATCGTGCCGATCAATCGCTGGGTCTCTGCATCGCCACTCATTTCCCATCCCCCTCTGCCGCGAGCTTGTCCAAACAGACGAGAACGCGGTGTTGCTGCTTGACGGGGAATTGGGCGACCCAGTCGTCCCGCTTCACCGAACTATCATAGCCTTTGGTGAACCGCTCGCACGTCGAGTGCTTCGTCATGCTCCGATGTGGGGGCTGACAGAAGATAAACAAAAAGCACGCGGCAAGAGCGATCAGTTTCATTTGCTTCCGTTCTTAACGATGCGCGTCACGCCGACTGTCACTTCGCTGACGAAGTAGAAGCCGAGGACGATGGTGATGACGGTCCACAAATTGGCGTCAAGCGTGTCAGTGGTGAAGATGCCACACGTTCCCTTGGGGGCCTGAGAGCAACCGACCAAAGAGCCGATGACCTTGTCCCAGAGGAACAGCTTGAGGATAACGCTCGCGGGGCCGACTGCGATGGCGGTCCGCATGAACAAATTTAAGCGAGAACCGGAACCGGCCTCGGCGATCAGGACATCCCGGCGGGCCTGCAACGTCGAGACGCGCTCGTCCGCGATGATCTTCTCTTGCGCCGTGGTCGCGTTGATCTGTGCGATCTTCGCGTCGGCCAGCGCCTTGGTGATACCGTTGATCGTGCCGAACGCGCCGGAGATCAGGCCGGGCAATCCCAAGAGGGCGGTGAGGATACCCATGATGCGTTACTCCGTTTTCGCCGGGCCGAGAGGCGTCGGGGTCGGCGAGGGGACAGTCGAGATCGGGAGCCCGGGCGCGGGAGCGGCGAGCGGCTGACCGGCCTGCAACAGCGCGATGGCGTTCGCTTGCGCCTGCCTGTCGGCGAGGTTACGGAAATACTGCACAAGCCAAAGGATGGCGATGGTGAGCACGGGCCAAACCCATCCCGGCATCTTCGGGAGGAACTGCGACGGGTCCACGCCTGCTTGCGTCACGAGCGGTGCGATCTCGTCATGTGCCAGCACGAGCACGCTGCCCATCGAGATGATGAGCGTGACGAGCTTCTGCTTGACGCCGGAGAACTTGGCGTTGACGGCGTAGAGCCAACCGGCCTCGGCGTCGTAGACATCCTTGAAGCCGGGGGTTTGCTTCAAGATCGGGCGCAGTCCGACGAAGTAGCCGACGAACAGCGTGAAGACCACGAGAACCGGGAGAAGGTAGTTGGCGAGAACGTGAGGGTCGAGACTGGACATTGTTGCTGATCCTTATGCGGTGACGGCAGCCGGGGGCAGCACGACGGTCGCGTTGAGCATCGCGGCGTGCTGGTGTTTCCAGACGGCGTACCCGATACCGCCGACGATGATGAAGCCGAGGCCAATCGCGAGCAACTCCGGCGGCACGCCTGCGGCCCAGCCCGAGGGGCCGGTCGTGAGAACGGTGCCGGTCGTGCCCTTGATGACGTTGCTGTTCGTCTTCGGGTCACCGTGCTGCGCCTTGGGCGTCGAAACGTTCGACAGGTCCGGCGGGATGGGCTCGGCGACAGCGCCGGGGGCCGCAGTGAGATGGTGAGCATAGGCCTTGAGATCGGCCACACGCGCGCCCCAGCCTCCGCCAAAGGTCCGCCACGCGGAGCCGCCACGGATGGCATGCATGAACGCGAGCCGCTCAGCGGACATCGCGTCGATGAACTTGTCGGGGTCGGTCTTCTTGAGGGCGTCGAGCAATGGCTGATCCATTCTCGCGCCCGGCGGGAGCTTGAGTATCGCGCGAGCGACGCGGAGCGGACGCGAGACGCCGGAGTTGACGCCATAGTCCATCATCTCCACGTCGATGCCTGCCGGAAGATCGTTGTAGCGAATGGCCGCCGCGTACTTCTTGGCATAGATTTGCTCGGCGGTGTCGAGTGTCATCGCCTTGACGATGGGAGCCCAGCGGGACATGCTGTCCATCTTCTGGCCCATATGCTCGGCGAGATCGAAGCACGTCACGCCATACTTCGTCGGGCCGCCAGTATCGGCTTTATCCCAGCCGTAGCCGCCCTCGTACTTCTGGATCATACGACCCACGAATGGTTTGTAGGTGTTCAACATGGTTCGGCTCCGGGGACAGAGAGATACCCAGAGGTTGACGCCGAGGGGTCCAGCGTCAACCTACAGGTTTACGCGGACGGGGCGAGCGGCTGTTCGGAAGGCTTGAGCGCAACCTTTGGCGCGGGAGCGGCCGGGGCGATCTGCGCGAGCACGTCGGCCTGAGCGCCGCGAACCTTCGCGAGTGCATCGGCCTCAACGCTGTTGAGCGCAACGCGCAACTGCGACGGGATGCCCTTGAACCAATCCTTGATTTTGGTCGAGAACAAAACGCCTGCGATCAGCGCGACTGCGCCGACAATGATGTTGATTTCGAGATTGGTGACGAAGTCGAGCATGGGGCGGCCTCACGGTTTTGGGGGAGTTCCCGCCACCTTTAGCCGTTAACCATGTTCAAGTCAAGCCGGTTGCATCCCGGACGGGGCCAAATTATGACCGCGTGTGCCTGACCGAGTACCAATCATAAGTCGAGCGCAAGCCATCAGCGAATGAGACTTTCGGCTGCCAGCCCAGCGCATGGAGCTTCGAGAGATCGGAGTAGCACTCCGGCCGTCCAGTCGGTTTGCTCGTGTCAAAGCGAACGTCCGACCAATCCACGCCGCTGATATCCGAGAGAAGCTTGGCGATGTCCCTGATCGCGACCGTCGTGCCGCTGCCGATGTTGATCGGCCCGGTGAAGTCGTTGCCCATAAAAAGGCTGGCGATGTCCGCGAGGTCCGCGCTGTGCAGGAAGTCGCGACGAGCGGAACCATCGCCCCAGATGTCCACGGCGTTCTTCGGCGGGACGGACGCCCACCAAAACTTGTGGATCAGGGACGGCAGAACATGGCCGGTCTTCTCGTTGAAGTTGTCGCGCGGTCCATAGAGATTGCCGGAGACGAGATAGGTGTAGTTCATCCCGGATGCTTCGAGCATCGCGAGCATGTGCCGCTTCGCATGTCCATACCCGGCCTCGCCATCGTGTGGCCGACCGTCGAAAATGTTCTCTTCACGGTAGGGCAAGATCGCGGGCCACGGATAGATCGCGTTCGTGCCCATGACGACAATCTTCTTGACGCCAACCCAGTGCGAAGCGTTGATGACGTTCGTGTTGATCATCGTGTTGTTCAAGATGGCTTTGTATTGGTTATCCATGTTGCCTTGAAGGCCATAGACCGTAGCGGCGGCATGGAAGACGTATTCAGGCTGGACGCGCCCGAAGAAACGGCCAGTCCTGTCGGCGTCCATCAGGTCGGCGTCGTCGCGCGTGAGCGGCACAACGAACGTAAACCCGCGCTCGCGCAGATGCTCCACGACAGCCGAACCCGCGAGACCGTTTGCGCCTGTCACAACGATGCAGCTATTCTGTTTCATGCTTTTAGTCCTTGATTGTGCGGACCGGAGACAACGGCCCGACGTTGATTTTGCATCAGCCTGAGAGCGGCGCGATGCTGCGCGGACATCTGGCCGGGGATTTGAGGACGAAGGCGACCGCCCGGGGGAATGGCCGAGAGATAGGAGGCGATCTCTTCCGGGGTGAGAGCCGCCTCAAGCCATGGGGTCGATTTGAAGACGCTCGTGAGCTTGGTCGAGAGGTACTCGCTCTTGAGCATGATCTTCACGCGCTCGACGACCTCGTCCTTCGAAAGTACGGCATGCCAGTTGAACGCGCCATGGTATCCGAAATGATCCGGGTTGCGTGGCCCAAGCTCCCACGAGAAGGCCGACGCGAGATCGCGGTTCGGCCATTTGAAGCCTCGGGGCTCCAGAAAGCGTCGCTGCACGCGACAGAAATCCCAATCGGTAGTGACCGGGAACTGTCGGATGTTGTCCACGACGAAGTGTCCGAGCTTCTGCGACATCAGCGTGAAGCCGCCGTTGCCCACGTCGTAGGGGTCGCCGGGGCGAACTGTCCACGGTGCGCCGATGTAGTCGTAGTCGAAGAACTCGGGCTTCCACTTGGTCGCGTCGAAGATGCCGCCGTCCCATTCGAGCATGAGCGCGAACTCGGTCTCGACGTGGCCCATGGCCCGGCCGTAGTAGAACTCGCCCGCCTGACGCTTGTCGGGGAAGTCGATGCACGGGAGCACGCGAGCGCCCGGGACCGGCAGAAGCTCCGGCTTGTCAGTGTAGAGCAGCACGTCGCCGAACGTCGCCTTGCTCAGGCAATCGTCGATGACGCGCTTGGTGATCTCGTGGGCTCGGGTTTCAACGAAGAGAAGAGTAACGCGGGACAGGTCGAGCATGGGTCAGGCTTTCAATCCGGGATGAGTGAGACGCTGTTGCTGGACGAGCAGAGCCCGGCGCTGCCGTTCGGCCGCGATGCGGTTTCCGGCCGCTGCCGCCGGGTGCCGGTTGTTCATGACCCGGCCGCGATTTTCGGGATTGCCGCCGACCCACGGGGCCTCGGTCTCCGCCGGGACCCAGTTGGGATGGCCCGCGACGTAGTTGCGGCGAAGCGTGATGAGCTTCTCCATGGTCTCGCCGTCCTTGACGGAGTGCACGATGTTGGAGCCGCCGAGGCCGACCGCGCGCTGCGCCAGAGCGAAGCCGTGAGCATACATCTTGCGCTGATCGGCGTGCGGGTTCGGGTATTGCTTTTGGTTTATCGAGATCGGCCAACTGATCGCGTCCATCATCCGTTTCCACGGGAGCCCGCCAACCATCGTCAACTGCACCATGTAGAAGTCGATGAAGGGTCGAGACCCGGTCGCCTTGACGAGCGGATGATCGCTCTCGCCTACGGCAACCATTCTCTGCATCATGCTGCGCGACAGAAAGTAGGGCGGCTGGAACGCGACCGGCGGCCAACCCTCGGGGAACGGCTCACGGTTCGGAACGCCGTCGAAAACCTGATTAGACCATACGACATCCTCATCGTAGAGGTACGCCGGAATGATGGGGTCGAGCACAGCACTGTCGGCGTCGTTGAGAAGAAAGAAACCGTGGTCAGGATACGCTTCGAGCAGCGCCTTCATCTGCGCCAGTTGTCGGTCGAGCGAAACCTGCCCGGTGTAGCCGACGAGGCCCGCATGGATGTTGTCAACGCCCTCGACCACGACGGCGCTATCGGTCGGCGAGACGACGACGACCTTGCTCCCGGCATGATGGAGGTACGCGGGAAGGTTCCCTTGAACCTGATGGAGGTCGCCAGCGTAACAGTGGATGGCGACGACGGTCTCCCGATTGCGATCATGTGCCATTGAACTGTTTCCTCGCTGTTCTCAAAAGGTCGCACGTCTCGTTCGTCTTGACCGAGTGGACGAACGTGGTGCCGTGATAGCGGACGGCATTCCATGCCGCTCCGGCCCAGAAAGGATCATACGTGGGATAGCTGATCGCCCCCTCGACGTGCTTCCACGGTACGTCGGCCGCGATAGCCGCCTGCACGAACCAATGGTCGATGAAGAGCATATCCGGATTGAAGGGGACATCGGTCGCGAGAAGCTTCTCGATCACTGAGCGAGATGTGAACCACGGGGGCTGGAACGCGACATGCGGCATTCCCTCGGGATAGAAGGCTTGCTGCTGTGGTATCTCGTCGATGACGACGTTCGACCAAAGCACATCGGGCTCGACGTAGAGGTAGCCCGGGAGTTTGGCATCGAGCACGATGCTGTCGGCGTCGTGGATCAGAAAGAAAGTTTCGGGGGTCTCGTCGAGCAGGATGCGAAGCTGACGCTGCATCCGTAGGATTGCGTCCTCGCCGATATAGCAGCGCTTGCCGCCTGCGCGGCAGTCGAGCCCGGGGATAAGTACCGGGCTGTCCTCGGGGGAGAGAATGGTGATCGGACACTCGTGATGACGATAGATGTCCATCATGGAGACGACTTGATTGGCGTCTCCCTGATAGCAACAAATCGCGACCCGAGTGTCAATGTTCATCCGCCAATTCCTTCACGTCGGCCGAAACCATTTCCTTCACGAGCGCCCGAAACGTCGTCTTGGGTCGCCAGCCGAGCCGCTCCATAGCCTTCTTTGGGTCGCCGCGCAAGACGTTTACCTCAGTTGGCCGAAAGTATTTTCGGTCGATCAGGACGACCTCTTCCCCGGTCTTCCGGTCGTACCCGGCCTCGACCTCGCCGCTGCCGCGCCACGCGATGTCCATGCCGACCTCGTCAAAGGCGAGTTCGACGAACTCGCGCACGGTATGCGCTTCGCCGGTCGCGACGACGTAGTCATCGGGTTTGTCTTGCTGGAGCGCGAGCCACATCGCCTCGACGTAGTCCTTGGCGTGGCCCCAATCCCGGAGGGCGTCGAGGTTGCCGAGGTAGAGGCAGTCCTGCTTGCCCGCCGCTATCGCGGCGACAGCCTTGGTGATCTTGCGCGTGACGAACGTCGGGCCGCGCCGAGGGCTCTCATGATTGAAGAGAATGCCGTTGCTCGCGTGGATGCCATAGGCTTCGCGGTAGTTCACCGTGATCCAGTACGCATAGAGCTTCGCAGCCGCATACGGGCTGCGCGGCATGAACGGCGTCTGCTCGTTCCGAAGATAACCGCCGGAGTTGCCATAGAGTTCCGAGGTCGAGGCCTGATAGAAGGTCGGGGTGTGGCCCTTCTCATACTGTGCTTTCACCGCTTCAAGCAGCCGCATGGTGCCGAGCGCGTCCGAGTTCGCGGTGTACTCCGGCGTCTCGAAGCTGACTTGGACGTGCGACTGAGCGGCGAGATTGTAGACCTCGTGCGGGTCCACGGCACTGACGATGCGCGAGAGGCTCGACCCGTCCGTCATGTCGCCGTAGTGCAGCTTGAGGGCGGAGAGGTGATCGACGCGCGAAGTGTTGTAGCTGGAGGCCCGGCGTTTGATACCGTGCACCTCGTAGCCCTTGCTGAGCAGAAGCTCCGCGAGGTAGCTGCCGTCTTGTCCGGTGACCCCGGTGATCAATGCTCTTTTCATAAACACTTCTCCGCTTTCCTGATGACCCAGCGTGGGAGCTTCAACTCCACGGCCTTGGCGCGAGCCTCGGCTTCGGAGTGCGATTGCAGATATGCCTTGAGCATCCCGCACATCTCGTTGCACGGAGGCCACGCGGAGGACATGGCTTCATATCGGCCGGAGCCGTAGCAAGCCCAGATGTCTTCCTCGGCGTGAACCTTCGTCGCCGCAAACGCGAGCAGCGCAGCGAGCACAAGAAAAAGCGCCCACGGGAAGAGCGCTTTGATCTTCGGGTCGATGTCGCGATGGTTCATGCCTTCAATCCTCCAATACGTCCGTTGCGGTGCCTGTCCGTGATCTCTTCTCGAAGCCAATCTTCCGTGGGCTCTGTGAACTGTTCCTTCGTCCATCCGTTGAAGCTTCGAACGTAGGGCTTGAGTTCCTTGAGGCGCGGCGTCCATCCCCGACGAAACGCGAGCGCTGCGTTCCACGGCTCGTTGCGGACGAAGTGATTGGCCTCCACTGTCATCGGAACTCCGCACAGAATGATGTGGACGTATCCATTCTCCCTCGCAACCTTGACGCAAAAGAGGCCGGTCGAGCCGGACCAATCCCGGGTCCAGTTGGTGATCGACGAGGTCGAGCGATGAGCCCATACCTTCGGCGGGTCGTTGAAGCCATTGGCCCGACGACGGGGCATCCATAGCTGGAGTTTTTCCGGATGAAGCGTGAGCGCGTGGTCAATGTCATGCGGGAAGCGTTCTATCATATCGTTCCCGGCAAAAACACTAGCATGTTTGCCCGCTCGCTCGACGAGTGCACGGGCCTGCTCGTACTCGGCGAACGGGTCGCCGCCGCCGCAGACAATGATCGCAATGTCTTGAGTGGTCGGGGCTTCAACGATGAGGGGCGCGACAGGGGGACGCATCACGTAAGCGATCATGGAGTGTCCCCAATTTGTATACAGTTTTGGGACACGAAATCGGCGACGGCGAGCTTCGCCGCGTCGAGGTCGAGCGATTTATCACAGACTTTCCGACACGCCGAGGTCCAGCATGAGCATGGAGCCCTCGGCCCAATTGCGAGGTAGGGGGCGAACCGGATGCCGCTGTCGTGGCAGCGCGGGTCCTCGTAGCCGCCGACGATGGACAGCGTGGGCGTGCCGACCGCTGGGCCGAGGATAGCCGGAAATCCGCTGGAGGTGTAGACGAGGCTCGCGCGCTTGAACAGGGCGGCCAGAGCTTCGAAGACGAGTTCGCCCTTGTGAAAAGTCAGGTCGGGTTTAGGGTCCGGTCCGACGATCCACTCTTTACCCGCTTCAAGGTCCGCGACCGACACGACGAAGAACTTATCCCGGATACTTTCGAATAGCGCTTCGTATGCCGCCGGGTCCGCGTTGCGAGCGCTGCCGCCGCTCCACTCAGGTCGGGTGCAAAGCGGACGATACACGAGCCACGGCCTTCCCCTCGCGCCATCCGCGTTAGCTCCCAGCGCGGCGTCGAGCTTTTCATTCCAACTATCAGGGACAGGGAGGCGATAATCCGCCTCCGCAAATGACGTGCGCGTCGCATTACACATAGCCTCTAAAATCGTTTTGCTCGGCGACGCGAGAACTTGCTGTCCCGTGTACGCCACGCGCATGTTCGCGCGCATGAGCGGATGAACTGGAGTGAACATGACGCTCTCGCTTTCGCGAGCCGCGTTCTTCGCTTGCGTCCGGAGGCCCGTGGGCCGCCGACAAACCATAAGACCTTCGGCGATGAGATCGTGATACATCGAAGGCCACGGGGTCTCTAACGTCACGGTGTAGCGTTCCATCAACTGCCGAAGGACCGCTCGCTGATGCAAGCAGTCCCCCATGCCGAACATTCCCATGACGCGCAGAGCAGGCTTCATTCGCCTTAGCCGTGCGTGATCGACGCCGTGGTGATCGTGACCGGCTGCCCGGCGACGATGTTGGTGGACGACAGGACGATGTCGCCCGAGGTGCTCGACACGGTCAAGCCGGAGACGATCACGGTGCCGCCGCTGTCCGTGAGCGTGGCCGCCGCTGCCGTGCCGCTGGCAGCCGCCGAGCTATCGGTCAGCGGAGTGCCGGAGAACGTCAGCACGCCGCCAGAGACCGTGCCCGCCGGGTTGGCGAGGTTGATGGTCGAGAGCAGCGTCGCGAGCGCGGCGGTATAAATCTTGAGCTTACCGGCCGAACCGAGCGCCGTGACCACGTCGGTCATACGGGTATTTTTCAGTGTGGTGTTGTAGACGACGGACATGGTCTGTCCCTCCCTTCGATCAGGTTACAAAACGACGACGACGGCGGCGAACCTGAGTAACGCCTGCGCCGATGAACCGTGCACGATCAGCCGCCCCAGTGGCGGCCAATGTTCCTTGTGGAGGCACTGCGCCTACGGCCGAGAATATGTCCGGAGTGCCGACTGTAATGAGGACGCCGTCCTCGCCCAGCCCGATGCCGGTCGCGTGGAATTGGTCAGCGGCTCCGGTGGTGACAAACGTTCCGGTGATGGGTTGGAAGCCGAATGCGGAGAAAGTGTCTACAGCTTCAACCGAGAATATAACGCCCGACGCCGCGACATGGCCCGCCGCCGCTAATGTATCTGGATTTTCGGTCGCTGTCAAATCCCCTCTAACCCCAGAGAAGAGATACCCAACCATGTGGGCGGTGTCTGCGGTCTCGGTAGCGGCGAGCGTGCCGGACGGGGAAGAGGCATCCGAAGTCAGGGCGAAACCGATGGCGTACCAATTGGTGCAGGACGTAGGCGCGGAATACGTGACGTTCGAATACGGCCCCGTGACGGCCGGACCGCCGCTGCCGATGCCAGACGCGTACTCCGCGTCGATAAACTCAGACGCGTTCTTCTGTTGAATAACCTGTTGGTTACGCGACACGCCGTTGAACGACACGTTCTGGGTAGCCCGGGTCGTTCCCCACGTTCCGAAAATCCAAATCGGATAGATGTGCGTCTGAGTGGTCGAAATACCCGTGATGGTCTCAGCGGTCGAAGTGGACGCTTGGACGATCTTCGGCAGTGACGCGTTGCCGTCGAACGGGTTGGCCGCGTCATACCCAAGAAGTTTCGGGCTTATGACCATAGCGGCGGCGTCAATTGTGCCGCTGTGGTTCACGGTTATATCAATCGAAGTTGCGGGAACGGTCGCCCCTTTAGTGTACCATACTTCTACCGCAAACGATTTCTGGGCTCCGTTAACCGTTGGTCCCGTGCTCCAGCCCGAATGCGCTTCGACGGCTGTATATTTAGACCACGTGTTACCTTGATTGTCCGTGATGGACGTGATTGGTTGTGGCGTTGTCGAAGTGGTCGTATAGATGATACCCATGACCAGCATGGCATTCGACTGGCTCGCGCCGCCGATAGCCAGCGTCTTCGCACCAGACGAGGATACGCCATTGTACGTTGCCGATGCAGCGCTGCCAACTTCGGTAATGGCCATTTCAGGTTTATTCCGTCAGAAGAGTGACGATGGAGAACGAGATGTCCGATTGATTGATGTCCGGCGTAGTCGGACCCACCATCGACAAAACGTCTCCGGGGAAGAGAACGGTCTCGGCCAGCGTGACCGTGATCGTCTCCGGCGAGCCGCCTGAGAAATTGATGCTGCCGATAGCGTCCCCATTCAAGAGAAGGTTGTAGGTGGTCGCGGAGTTCGCCGGGGTGCCCTCGAAGAACGCCGACCCGGTCAGGCTGACCGGCAGAACCGAATGATCGACGACCGCGTACTGCAACAGAAGCTCGCTCGGATCAGGATGCCCGTTGACTTGCACGAACAGCACGCGCTTGTCGCTGACCCACTCCGTCGTGAACGGGCTCGCGCGGGAGCGCACGAGACGCTGACCGATGGTGCCGTCAGCCGGGAGAGAGTTCGCGGGCGTCTCCAAGAGCAGCATGTAGAGCGGATGACCGAGGCCGTCCGTTGCCAGCGGAGAGAACGTCGCCGCGCTCGTGTGAGCAATCGAGACGAGATACGTCGAGCCGTTATCACTCACGACATCGAACGCCGCGTAGGCGGTGAGCGGCTTCCACTGGCCCTTGGGGTTCCACTGCGAAGTCGGAATGGTGAAAGGACCGAGCACGCGATGATCGGTCAAGTGGATGAAGAACTGATTTCCGCCGGTCACTTGCGAGATGAAATCGATGCCAGCGGCAGCGCCCGCGAGCAATTGATCTTCGAGCGCGGCGACCGCGATGAACAGGCTCCAGAAGTTGAGATCGACGGTCGCGGCAGCGAGCGGCGAGCCTTGTCCGCCGCCCCAGCGCGTGCCGTCGTCTGTGCGGTACGTGAGATTGTCAACCATGGAGGTGTCCTTTAAGGCTGGAGGGTCTATTAACCATGTTTTAGTGTGGCGTCAAGCCGGTTAGAAGGGGGCGAAGTCGATAAGCAACAGCTTCGTCGTGCGAGGCGGGACAGGATCATCGGTGTCACGTGTGAGCGTCCACGTGAAGTGGCCCCCAGAGTTGGTTGTGGCCTCGCTGTCGAACGTGCCATTGGTCCCGAGAATGGTCGGCGTGATCTGACCCGAGAATGGTTTCACCTTGCTGTAGACAATGCCGGTGCACGCCTTGGTCTCCCCGGTCAGGCCGATTTGGGTTTCCAATTTCATGCCCATTTTGACGATCACGTCTCGTATCCAAACCGTCGCGGGCTCGCCGCCTACAAGTTGATCGATATGCGGCCCCATGTCCCGCATAAAGAACGGGGGACACGGGTGAAGCGGATCAGTCGAACCCGAAAAGGTCTGATCATTGCTGATGAACGCCTGATATGCCTGTGCCTCGGTCAGAGTACCGAACGTGAGTGAGGCCCGGTCAGTGTGATCGGCTGGGCTGTAGGGCGGCCAAAATTCGCCCTGTTGATTGATGACTTCACTAGTCCGACCGCCGCCGAACGTGAGGCCTTTTTGAAACCCGTCCGGAAGGAGCGTGAGAGCATCTTGAAGAGACGAGATAGCGGGGACGATGGTCGGGCAGTCAAACTGATGCGGTCCGGAAGACGGCGGCGATTGGACAGCGTTGCTATACCATAAAATATAGTTTCCCGAGGTCGGCGGCAATCGGACGGTCGTCTGATCATAAAGAGGGACCAGCCCACTTGGAAAAGAGATCACGGGCGGAGAGCCATCCGACGAAAGACGAAAGTACACATAGAATGAACTCGCAACCTTCCTGATCCACCAAAGCGGTCCCATCTTGATCTTGGTATCGCCGGTCAGGAAGTCGTCTGCACCCTTGACCGGCTTGACGTAGTTGTGTCCGTCCTTCGTTTCCGACAGAAGTGGCGGAGTGACCGCATCATCACTGTCGTCGGTCGGATCATAGTCCGCTGGGGTCGTGAACGTCGAAGCTCGTCCAAAATTTACATTAACGGCCTTGGGGTCGTCACACGACGGGATACTGAGGATGACTTCCTCATTGCGCACGCGACGGAAGGCAATGTTGTCGCTACGCTGAATTGTCAGGTAGTCAGTACCAGCCTCTTCCTTCGTTTTCCCGAACGGGACCGAGACGATTTCGTCGTGCGCCTTTCGCGTCGAAGACCTATCGCCAGTGCCGTCACTGATATCGAACTCGCTACTCCCTTGCATATCCAAAATCCACTCTTCACCACGTTGATCACGCGCGGCCCAGCTATCGACGACTTCGACATCGAGCTTGCCATTCGGTCCTTTGACCCGTTCCATGTGCGAGCGTTGGGTCGGCGTTGATGGTTTCTTCTCATGGCCGCCGCCCGTGTCGTCAACAATGAACGGCGACGCGCTGGCCGCTTCCAAACTCAGAATAACCTCTTTGTTGCCCTCGGTGCGAAACGCGATGGCATCGAGAACTTCCAAATCGATATACAGGCTCGGTTTCTCGCCCTTGGCGACCGGCGGGTCGTCCATCGGGACACGAACAATGTGAGTGCGTCGCGTGAAAGCCATTATCGCAACTTTCCGGTGGTCATGTCGAATGCGTCCGAAGCCTTTTCAGTGTGCACGGCGGCCATATAGGATGACAGCGACGTGCTATAGCTCCACGCAAACGTCTTGTTGCCGCCGACGAGGCCGACAGACAGACGCGCGGGCGCGACGCCCGCCGTGCCCGGTTGAAAGAACTGCTTGGCGGTGACGCCCTCGCCCGCGAATGGGCGAATGATGCCCTCAAGGCCTGCCATGGTCTTCTCCGTTAGTTGTTTGAAGGTGCCGCGAGATCGATGCCGAGCGGCAGATGCATCGTGGATACGACGAGCGAATACGAACCGTTGAATGGCCCGTTGCCCGCGCACGGCTTCAAGACAGCCGTCGCCGAGATCGGATTGGCCGCCATGACCGCCGGGGTCGTTTGGTTCACAAGCGCAAGCTGGGCCTTCTCCAGCGTCCATGCAACATCCGGCGGCACTCCCGACTGTTGAATGCTGCCGTTGCCGCCGATGGAGCTACCGACCGATTGGAGATACTGCAACTGGACTTGCACGGCGAAACTGCTCTGGATTTTCGCTTTCTGTTCGGCGACCGTGCCCGTTTGAATGAACCCGTTCGTGATCTGCCTCCACGAGAGCGGGAAGCTGAGACCGTCGTCGAACGCGCTGTAGAGCGGGAGCGAATAGGTGAGATCGTTGCTGCCGTGCGCGACCATCTGTCCGATATAGCGCTGATAGTCGCTGCCGGTGTAGTCGGCGACACAATACTCCGGCGTCCCCTCGACCGGGTCAACATTATCCCCGAGGCCGACCGCAACGCCGATCTCGACCTTGCCGATGATCTTTCCGTCACCGCCCGCGATGAGCGAATACGAAATGATCTTGCCCGTGGCGGTGCCGCCGGGCAAGCGCTGATCGTTGAGCGTCGCGTTCTTGCGACACGAGAGACCGACCGCCTGTTCGAACGGGCAACTCCAACCAATCGTGACAGCCCGAGCGCGGTAGCGCAGCCGGGCACGTGCCTTGCTGATGAGGTACTCAATCGAGCGCAGGCCCCGGGGCGTCGGAAAGAACGAGCGCGCCCGAACGTCATCGGCGGTGCCGCCAGCCGGAATAGACAGGCCCGGAGGATTGGGGCCGAGCACGGTCCATACCACGGACCCGTCGCTGATGTGCGAGCCGACGCTCGTCGAGAACGCGGGCGCGCGGATCAGCGCGACCTTACGCGGAGCCGGAGGTGCTTCAACGTTCGTCGTAGCCGGAGGCGTATACGTGATGACCTCGTAGGTATCGTTCGTTCGGCCTTGTTGCGTGCAGATGTAGTAACTGACTTGCGTCGGCACGGGCTCGAAGTCGCCGATGTTGTCGTTGAAGACTTGGTTTTGCATGAGCACGATCTGCCCGAGCGGAATGGCCGACGCTGCCGACCAGCGCGGCGCAATCGTCGGCAAGCTCGTGCCCAAGCTGGCCCAATGCACGGTGCCGTCAATCGTAACTGTGCCCGGGATGTCGCTGAATACCGGCTCGGTCGCGCCCGCCGTCCCTGCCTGAACGCAAATCTGGAAAGCCAAACCGCCCGGCGTCGTCGGGTTGTTCGGCGTGATGATCTGGGTCAGGCCGACCGGCTGGCTCGCGAAGTTCGTCCACGCCGAGATTTCGAGAAGAGGTTGCCCCACTTCCACGGCTTGGATGGAGAGCAACTCGGTGTTCTGACTGACGGTCGGAGCCGCGAGGACCGACTGAGTATTCGCGATGAGATCGAACGCTAGCAACTCGGTGAAGTCGCGCTCGGCGTCGAAGCGGATTGTCATGTCCATGCTGACCGACCAAAGCGGCACAACGATGCCGCTGCTCGTCAGCGTCATCGGAATGTTCTGCGGCGGGTCGGAAGTCGGGAAGCAAAGCCCGCTCTGGAAATACCCGGCGAGCGCAACCGTCATCGGGTTCGGCGACATGAGCGCCGGGCCGCTGGAGTTGGTCGTCGCGGACGAGTTCGAACACTGGCCCGGGTTCGGGTCGGTGTTCGTCCACGAGTAGCTATACGACGCGGTCGGGGTTTGCGTGACGAAGAACACGTCGGTCGTGAAGCTCGACTGGCACTTGTAGCCCGCGCCGATGCTCGTGCCCGGCTTTGGCCAATCGCTGAGCAGGCTGTCGCCCGTATAGCTCTGCATGTTGAGCGTCGGGACTTCAAACGTCCCGGACGAGCGCTGGGTCCAGTGCGCGCCGGTCTCGACGCGGACGTTCGTCAGCGGCGGTTGTCCGAGATTGAGCGAGACGCTTTCGTAGAGCGCGTCCAGCACATCGAATACGACGGTGCCGTCTTCGCCGTTGAGCACATCCGACGCGGTGATGTCCAGCGTCGTGCGGTCAATATGCCAGAGCGCCGACCAGCCTTCGAGAACCGTGTCCGGATCATCGCGCTTGGTCGCGTCGATCCAGAGCGGATCATAATAGGGCGCAGTCTTCATGGTTTCGGCGAGCCGCTGCTTGTTCGCGATGAACTGCGGCGAGCGCGCAACGAGTTGGATACTGACCTTCTCCCGGAACAGGTTCGTCGGCACGCCGACGAGGATGCCGAAGAAGAGCGGGACCAAGGTGCCGTTGTTGTCCCACGCAAGCCATGCCCACACATTGCGGCCGGGATTGAGCAGGCCGATGCGCGGGTTCCTGATGACCATGTCCAGCGACGGGACTTGACCTTCCTCGTGCTTCAATTCGAACGAGACGATGTCCTCGTCGAACACGTTCATCGTGCTCGGGTTGAACGTCGTCGCGTTCTCAGGGACCCACGCGAAGGTGAATGGGAGATTGGACATTAGATTTCCTCGGCGTCAAGCGTCCAGCCAATGACGTTCTTCCATTCGTCGAAATGCTGTTCGTGTGTGACGACACGCATCTCAAGAACCGGCCGGTAGAACGTATAGCCGCCCTCGACGTACTGAGAGCCGGAGACGGGGTTGCGTCCGTGCGGACCATTGCCGCCGGACGTGAGGTAGCAGAACACGAGCGCGCACTCGACGGTGATGTGCATGCCGGGCCAAACGTTGTCGAGCGGCGGGGCGGTCGAGTTGTCCGGCGCGCTGATCTTCGTAGAATACTTTCGGAACTGCGGAGCCGACAGGTCAATGAGCGTGCCGTTGATCGTGCGCTCCAATTGCGACGCCGCGCCGATCACTTCGGCGGTCTGCGACAACCCGCGCGCCTGATAGAGCATGTTGCCAAAGCTGGAGATCGTCAACAGCGTGTCGCTGTCAGCCGGGAGAATGTTATGGAATTGCGCTGGCATGTTACCCTACCCATGAAGGCTTGGAGCCTGCGGCCGAAGTCTGGCGCGAGACTGCATAGTTGGCGAGGTCGTCAATCGTGCTCTTCGGCCCACGCAAACCATTGAAGGTGCGCTCGCCGATTGTCAGGTTAAGCGTGCTCGTCGGCCCGTTGCTCAGGCCGCCCGTGAGGCGCGACGGCGCAGCGACGCCGCCGCCCTGCGCGAAGCCGGGAAGCTGCATGTTGTTCAAGGCATGGAACAGCCCGGTGCCGTACTGTTGGACCGCCGCCGCCTTGATGACGAACTCGCCGCGCGACAGACGCGCGAGAATGCTGTCGCTCGTGGTCGTGCCCGGCCCGTCGATGGGACCGCCGGTCGCATGCCCCTTGACATCGCCGCCTTCGCTGGGCGTGTTCGCCTGCCCGCTGCTCGGCAGTTTGATCGCGGTCGCGCGATCAATTGCCGCGAGGCCCTTGATGATCTGCCCGATGATCTCGACCACGGTGGTCAGGAATTTGATGATCGCGTTGTCCTTGACCTTCTCCCACGCCTTACCCGCGATATCGACGATCTTTTCCCAGTTGGCGCGAAGAAGACCGACAGCGGTGATGACGAGACCGACAGCCACAACCATAACGCCGATTGGCCCGGTCGCGAGAGTGATGGCGACGCCAATGCCGATGATGATGCCCTTGAGGATCGTAGCCTGCTCTACGACGCCGCCGCCGAACAACTTCGCGAACCACGTCGCGGTATCTGCCAATGCCTTGACAGCCGCAGACAGTCCGGCTCCGAGGGCCGAGAGGCCGTCGATGAAGCCGTGAAGCAACCCGGTGTTACTCTCTATGCTATCGCGGAGCCCGTTCAAGAACACGGTGAATGCGGGGGCGATAGCGAGCGCGAACCTCTGCGACAGGATGCTTATGGTCAAGTTGAGATTGGCCAGCGCGCCCCGGAAATGTTCTAGGTCATCGCGGGCTTTCTTGGTATCGAGTTCTTTGGTCGCGGCGTTGAGGTGCTCCAGCGCCCCGGTGTTGTGCTCCAACACGTGCAGAATTTCAGATGCCGAAGCTCCGAGCGCCTGCATCGACGTGCCAGCGAGACGATTGACGATGGCCAATCGCTGTTGCCGAGTGATCAGGTGGTCGGTGTCCGCCGCAAAAGTGCGGCTCAGTTGGATGAGCGTCTCGTACCCAAGCTTGTCTGGGTTCTTGTTGCCCTCTTTTGCCTGAGCGATGATCGCGTTGGTCAAGTGCTGGACGGAAACCTCAGCCAGATTGACAGACTTGGCGGCCTCCTTGTTGCCCGCGACGATACCATCAAGCGCATCACGGATGCTGGCAATATTGGAAAGAGCGACCTTCTCCGCCCTTTGCTCCGCCTCAGCGCGTTGAATGATCGCTTCCTTGACGGCGTTCTGATCTTTGATACGCTGCTCGATGTCTTCGCGCGCATTCTTCGCGGCGCGACGAGCGAGGTCCTCCACGTCTTGTTCAAGCTGACGCTGCTTGAGTGAAGCCTGCGCGGCCTTCTCTTGCTGGGCCAGACGAGCGTCGGCCTCGGCCTTGCGCGCGGTATCGACCGCTTGCTGGGCCTGAGCGATGGCGAGACTTTCCTTCTCGGAAGCCGAGGGAGGCGTGCCCTTGGCAGTGGCGAGAGCCTGCACGGCAGACAACACGCCCAACTCCGCGCCGCGCACGGACTGGGCCGCGCCGAGTTGTTCGGACGCGGCGTGCTGGGCGGCGAAGGTCAGCTTGATGTACGCGGCTTCGAGCGCGTTGCTGTCGCGCGACATCTGCGCGAAACGTTCGGACGAGTTCTCGCTCAGGGCGGTTTGCGCCTCGCGCACACGCTGGATAGCGGTCGAGACGCGCAGCGTCGCCGCGTCATTCTCGGTCGCGTAGGTCTTGATGCTCTCGGCGATCTGTGGCCACTCACGCGCGATGGTGATCGTGAGACGATTGGCGAACCGCTCAAACTGCTCGACCTTGACGCCTGCGCCTGCGAACGTGGCTTCGATATCTTGAAGCTGGCCAGCGGTCACGCCGAATGCGTCGGCGAGCAACGCGGTCTTCTGGGTCAATTCGGTTTGCTCTTCGATGAACTGGGTCGTCGCGGCGGTCACGCCAGAGATGACTTTCTCCAGCCCACTAAGAGCAAGTCCGGCGAGCGCGAACGAGGTCGCGCCCTTCTCGAATGCCGAGGTGAGCTTCTCAAAGCTCTCAGCGCCTTCCTCGCCAATCTTCTTGATCGACGAGATGAACTCGGTGTCGCCTTTGAGCAGAATTTCTGCGATAAGTGGATCAAGCTCAGCCATTGCCGCCGCCCTTCAACTGCGCGTTCAAGATGTCCGGAAATTCCTCCATCACTCGCTTCTCGATTTCCGCGATGTGGAATTTCTTCGGAATGTTCACGCTGGGGACGCCGAAGTATTTCGGTGCGCGATCTTTGATGGCAAACAAGAGCGGAGGTCCGCCCGCGTGCCGGTTGACAGAGAACAGTTTGTCGCCGTAGTCCTTCGGCTCGATGCCGACTGCATCGGTGCCGCTGATCGGAAGCCATAGGAGGGGCTTGCCGTGGATGGTGCCGCCGCTTTCGAAGATGTCCGCGCCGGGCGCATCGATCTTGGTCGTGATCGTGTGATCGCTGACCGTGACGCTCAAGCTGTTGAGGTACTGAGACCCGAAGTTGCCAGCGCCCGCGATGTCCGCCGAAATCTGTTGTTTCAGCATGGACGCGATCATGTTCTCCGCAGTCTTGAGCGCCGCGCTATACTTCTCGGCAGTCTCGTTGAGCCCCTTCTTGAACTCTTCGGTGTTGATGCGGAATGAAAGCTCCACCACGGTTCACAATTCCTTGTCCCATGTATCGAACTGTTTCTTGAGCGCCTTGTCATCCCCGCTGCTACCGAGGTTGAGCAGGCCGAGCATGTAGTAGCGATCTCGGAGCGCTCGCTTCTCAGCGAGGAAGGCATACGCCGCCATCTGTCGCGGCGTGTAGCCCCAGACTACGGCTGGGGGGTGACCGGCGGCGATGAGGGCCTCGATGTTTGCTGCAATTTCATATCCGGCACCTTTGAAGAGAGGTCGGAGTTTGCTGCGTTGGCGAGGGTCATAATCCTCTGGGCGAAAGGGGCGAAGCCTTTCGTGAAGGTCATACCTCCCACGGCTTCGAGAAGGTCCATCTGGTATTCGAACCCGATCTCGCTCGCGCGCTCTTCGGCTTCCTTATCGCCGAGTTGCCCGACCGCTGCCGCGATGATCGCGGCGACGGCGTCGGGGGCGACGGTGATGAATACGCCGAGGTCGAACTTTTCCCCGGTGACCATGCCCAAAATCTTCGGGAAGCGCTTGATGATTTCGAGGCCGGTCTTGGCACTGATGCCTTGAACGGTGAGGTAACTGTCCCCGACCGGGATATCCTTGGACATCGGGACGAGGTCGGTCAGGTTGAGACCGGGCTTCTTCTTGCTCATGATCATTTCCTTGTATCAGCGGGGGAGACTGATGCGGTACGCTTATCAGACGGTCCGAGGGTGCGGGGGCGGCCCGGCGGCGACGCCGCGCAGGGCGTTCGGATTGGTGACAGCGGCCTCGTCGTCGAACTCTTCTGCGGCGGCCTCGGGGGCGTCCTGCGGGGCCTCTGGAGCGGGGTCTTCCTCCGGGGCGACTTCCGGTGCCTTTTCCTGCGGCTCGCTCTGGACGCCTGCGCCAGCGTCGGCGGGGGCGGTTTCAGGGGCGATATCTTCCGGGGGCATTTCGGGGGCGTCGGTCATGGGGGGTATCCTTTTTCAGGGGGCGGGTTTATCCGTGATAGGTTTTCACGGTGCGGAACGGTATTTCACGTTCCCGGGGGACAAAACCATAAGGCCGGGGCCTGATCTCCCGGGCGGGAAATCAGGCCAGAGGCTTAGAAGGCAACCGAGGGCGAGTTCGGCAGCGAGACGGTCGCCGTGCCGAAGGTTCCGGCCGCTTGGTCGAACAGAACGTCACCTTCGAGTTCGATGACGCCCCACGTGTTGGCGATCAGGCCGAGGGCCTTCGAGGGCGACAGCTTGACGAGCGGGAACTCCACGGTCCAGATGGGGCCGATGTCGTTGGTGCCGACGAACTTGACCGCCCCGTAAATGACCGGGTTGGAGAAGATGTCGATCACGTCCGGGGTCGGAGACGGCCCGCCGGTCGGAAGACCGAGCAGCGCGAAGCCCATGTTGCGCGCGGTCATCTCTTCGAGTTGCATGTTGAGCGTACCAGCGAGTTCGATGACGGCGGTGAAGTCCTTCACGCGCACGCCGGTCCGGCTGGAGAAGTGGTCGAGTTGCGTGACCTTCGCCAAGAACTCAAACTGCGGGACGTTGCCGCAATCGACGAAGGCGGTCTCGCCGAGCAACTTGATGCTGACGATGCCCTTGCCGATGTAATAGTTGCCGATGTTCGGGCTAACAAGGGAGCCGGGGATGTGTTCGTTTCCAATGGGCATGGTTCTCTCCGTTAGGCATTCACGAGTTCATCGGGTATAAACGGATAGCCGAACGTGATCGACAAACCCATCTGCCCTTTCATCTGGCGATTGCGCGCCAAGTCGGTGTAGCAACCGTCGAAAACAATTGACCCTGCGGAGCCGGTGAAGGTCGCGAGGTCCGGATCATGAAGGATCAAATTCAAGATCGCTGCACGAGCCAAATTCAAATCTTCTCCTACGTTCGTGTTCTGCGGCTTGCGCACATCGAGCACGACGTAAATCTCTGGCGTCATCTTCATCATGCCGGGTCCGGAGCGTTCGCTTCGTCCCGACATCTGGGGGAAGCGTGGGTCCTTGACTTCGTCGGCATCCAAGAGGATGATACCCGGAACCTTCTCTTTCGGAAGCTCATCGCGATTGTGCACGATGTTGCCCGCCGCGATATGGGTCCCGTCCGTAAGCGTAACGTCGAGGTTCGACAAAATCTCGAAGAGCCTCGCCAAGATCAGTGCTCGCCTATCCGCCTTTGCCGTCATTGACGCACCGTAAATTCCCAGAGTGCCGTTATCCCGGCGGGCGCAGTCTTCTTCGGCTTGCACGTCATCGGCAAGATTTCGTCGATCACTGGCGGGTCCGCTGGGGGTTGAACGAACGTCACCAATTGATCCTGCTCGTTGTCAGGCGGCATCAGTTGCACTTCCGAGTTTTTCGCCGACATGATGACCTTGCGGTCGGTCGGGTTGGCGAGATCGGAAGGCTTCTCACGCGGGATGTACTCGATGATGACAACCCGACATGGGCGGTCCTCGGGGCTACTTCCTGCGCGACGGAGTACGGCGTCCATACCAAAGAAAGTGATAAGTTCGTCCGCGTCCGTAATCGCCTGATCATAGTCAAATTTCGTGGCCATTCTATGTGATCCTATGGTGCCGAACAACTAGCAACTTCGGGCTTACCGGATGACCGTCCGGCTGCCGCCCTGACTGAGCAGTCCGGCCTTCGAGAGGATGCGGTCCACGTGCGGGAACGAAGCGAAGAAGCCGAGCCCGAACTTCGTATCGTAGGAGACGATGGTTTCGAGAGGGCCGACTTTCTTGGTGACAGACGAGGCCACGCCGCCATTGCCGACGAGGGCCGGGTCGTAGTCAGGCTGGAGATTGACGCCGTTGAGCACGCGAATGGCAAGCTCCGAACACGCGGCTTTGAGCGCCCTCGGAATGCCGTTGACCGTGTTCCCGTTGAGGTCCACGAGACCCTGACGCGGAAACTCGGTGCTCTGATTTGTCGTGCTGGAAACGAGGAACGGGCTGGAGATCAGCGCGTAGGGCGTAAGCCATCCTTCGAGGAAGTAGGCGTTCGCGCCGGGCAACACGCTGCCCATGCTCTGGAGACGCTTGACGCCGCCGAACCGATACTTCTGATCAAGGTAGTCGGTGCTTTGCACGATGGCGGCTTGGATGGCCGTGTCGGTCACAGCCGGGATGGAGTTGCCCCGGCTATCGTGATACTGCCGAAACTCGTCGATGGTCTCGTAGGCGTTGGCCGCGTTGATCTCGATGACGAGCGACTGCTCGCCGACGTTCGCGCCGGTCTGCCATGTGATCGTGCCGTTCGCAGGCCAATCGGCCATATTGGCGTTCGGGGCTGTGACGGAAAATTCGCTCGCGCTGAGAACCTGACAGACGGTGAACGTCAACGACTGAAACGTCTCGTTGGAGAAGCCATCTTGATTGTTGAAGACGCCCTCATAGAGCCCGGTGTCTCCGACTTCAATGGGCGCGATGACCGGCGACGGCGACGGCAACAACGTGAGTTGCGCCACGGTGCCGGTTTCGTTTTGGACGGAGAAGACGGCCATTGAATATTCCCCAGCGTTAAAGCGCCGCCTGCACTATGCGGGCGGCGCTCTGTGATCAGTAGTTGACCGCTGCTTTGCGGGGGAGGAACGCGGGAGCCGGAGTGTGGCCCCGGCCGTTTCGACCGTTGTCCCGCTTGCGGTCCATCAGCGTCGCATCGACCGGGTTCTGAGCCATGTTCGGCTCAAAGCGGCTGCCGGTGATCCGCTCGCGCAGAACCTCTTGCTGACGCTCAAGATGCTGCTTGATGTTGGCGGCGACCGAGATCGCCGGATACTTCGAAGCGTAGAGCGTGAGCGCCCGGTTCAACCGAGCCTCGGCCGCGACGAGCAAACGCTGCGCGTCCGCGATCTTGTTCTTCGCATCAGTGACGCCAGCCTCGGCGTCATCGACACGGCCCTTGGCGATAAGTCGGAGCCGTTCGTATTCGTCCTTTGCGTCGAGCGGATCATCGCGGTCTTCATCCGGGTCCGGAGGTCCCATGATCTTCGCGGCTACAACTGCCGCCGGAGACACGCCGTTGGCCGCAGCCTCGGCATTGATGGCATCGAGCCCGCCGGTTTCATCGCCGGGTTGTTCGTCCTCGGCGACACTATCCGAGGTCTTGCGCGCGAAGCCCGGGAGGGCGTCGTTGATCTGCGCTCGGGTGATGTCCTTGTCGTTGCAGAGCCGTTGCACTTCGGCGACGAGCGGAGCGCCGTCATCAGTCCAGAGCTTGTCGTCCTTGTGATCGAAAGATTGCAGGGCCTCTGCGATAGCTGCTTTGGGGGTCGTCATAGTTTCACCTCATGGTGCGGGGGACAAATCGATGCCCGGGGCTCGAAAGCCCCGGGCCGGGAAGCGACAGCGCGAGCCGAAAGTGTCCCCCTCTTAGCCCGCTGCCGTCGCCGTCCCGTTTCACGGAATGGCAGCGAGACTGGCGGCGGCGGAGACCGTTCGCGCGCCATACTTGGTGACCTTCGCGAAGATGACTGCGGCGGTGCTCGACAGGCGCGTTGCCTGCGCATCGAGATACGCGCCAAGCTGACCGCCGGTCGCGCCGCTGGAATTGCGCCTCTTCGCAAGCGAGGCATAACGCTGATGGAGGTTGTACTCGCGGGGCGAGGGACCAGTCTGACCGGATACGTTGCTTGGCATTGGAACAGTCTCCCTACTTTGCTGCGGCGAGAGCTTCCCGCCGGTCTTGAAACTCGCTCTGTCTTCGACTTCGACCGAAACCCACTGACCCCAAAGACCGCGCACGGCCCTCGCAACCATTTGGTCCCGTGTCCCGGTTACCCGGAGCGGTCCCCACGAACCGCTGTATCCTTTTCCTTTGGCCCTATCCGGCTTCTCCGTCGAAGCGAACTGGCCCGAGGTGCCGACTGATCCTTGAGCCGCTGCGGCGTCGCGCAACTCAGTGACCTTGAGCGGTCCCCAAATCCCTGCCGAGCCTTTGAGCCTCGCAATGTCTGCCCGCTCGACTGGGCCGACACTTCCTTGCGCGCCGTCGTATCCGCGAAGCGCGGCCTGATCTCGCGTCTCGGTGACCTTGAGCGGTCCCCAGATGCCGACCGAGCCCCTGAGCCGCGCGATGTCGGCTCTCTCCGACACGACATTCGACGCCTCAAAAAGAAAAGAGGCGGCGGTTTGTCCGCCGCCTCTTGGTTCACGCTAATTCACGCTATTCGCGGGAGCCTTAGCTCTCGCGGGTGATCAGGCGAGCCAGCTTGATCTGCTTGCGCTCCGGGAACACTCGGACCCACGAGTTGGAATGGGCGAGGTTGTTCGTGGTCGCGGCGTTGGTCGGGCCACCTTCGGTCGCCGGGCTGCCGACGTAGGCATGACCGACCGGATGGATACACCACTCGACGCGGTTGTAGAGCGTATCGCTGCCCGCGCCGTTACCACGGTCCGGGTTGCGGAAGACTTCGGTCGGGACGATGGGCGTACCCACGCCGAGACGGAACGAGGCAGGGCCGACCAGCCACGTATGGTAGATGCCTGCGGCGGTCTGCGCGCCGTTGGAAGCATCGCCCGCCGGGTTGGGCATACCGTCGTCCACGATCACGCGGCGGCCGAGGAAGGTCGGAATGTTGACCTTGCCTTCGCTATCCGGGATGAAGTCGATCAGGTTGTTCTTCTGGGCGGTGGAGTACACGATGGAGTGCATGAACACTGCCGTCACGTCCTCGGCCGCGTCGCCGAGCAGGGTCGCGGTGTCGATGAACGCCGACGCCGAGAAGTTGGTCACGCCAGCCGTGAAGCTGGAGCCCTTGATATCGTGGGTCAGGTCGTTCTGATGACCGTAGGCGGCATTGATGCCAAGCTGGCCGGAGCGACCGAGGGTCGGGTCGGCAAGCGCGTTGTTGGCGAAGATGCCGTTGGCGACCGCGACGAACGCACGCTGCAACCGGCGGACCCAGTAGTCGGACACGCGGCTCGCGATGCTCTGCATCGGGTCGGACCCGGCCAGAGCGGTCGCCAGACGCATCGTGCTCCACGAGGCGTTACGGCTCAGACGAACCGCGACTTCGGCGGAGGTCTGGGTGATGTTCGGGGTCGAAGACGTGTTCGGGTCATCGCTCGACACGTTCTCGGCGGGGTCGCCGATGTCCTGCCAAGACGGGACCGTGAAGGTCAGGCCGCCGCCAGCGAGCAGGTTGTCGAGGAAGTCATCACGCGCGGCGACGCCGCTCTGGATGATCGCGGTCTTCTCCATCGTCAACTGTTGGGTATACGGCGTGAAGACGGCGGGGACGATAACGTCGCTGATCTGGGTGGACACGTTGACCATGATAATCTCCGATGGCTTGTGGGGTGGAAGCTTTTTCAAGCACCTCCCCATGGAGGTATCTTGGCTGATGCTGATGGGGTCACGACTGCCCTGCATAGGGGCGCGAAGCCATTGCAAATTCTGGCGTGAGATTATCGCACTAAATTCCGGAAAACAACTAGTAAGTTCTCGCGCAAAAACGCGCCCCGTTTTTGACAGGGCGCGCTCTCATTCGTGAGGCAGATTTTAGTCTGCGCCGGAGCCGTCAGGCAGCGTCACAACCCAGCTTGTGATCGCAACAGTAGCGTGCTGCACGATGGAAGTCGTGTTGAGGATCATGTCGGCGGCAGAGGTGCCGACCGTACCCTGCACGATGCAGACGCCCGCACTGTCGTAAGCGCGGAAGTAGCCTGCGGTGCCGGTCGCCGCCGCATCGGTGTCCGACGTGATGGCATTGGCCGTAGCAGTCGCGAGGCCATTCGAACCCGGATCAGTTGAGGCGGGAAACGCCGTTGTGCTGAGCGTGAGCGTCGAAAGCAGCGTGCCGCTGTCGGCGGTCTCGCACGTTGCTGGCATGGAGCCCGAGAAGATTTTGATGTGACCGGGGGTGCCGCCCACATTCAACTTCGCCAGCAACGCGTCCAGCGCAGCGCGAGCCGAAAGCATAGAGACCATAGGATTAGCAGCCATAGTTTTTCTCCCTCCTAGTAAGCTGGGCGTTTAACTGTCGAGGTAGCGGTACGAGTACCACTTACCGCTACCCGGCGTGCCCAGTAAGCCGCCGAGAATTGATTGACCGAAGCCTTGAAGGTTCATCACGATTGGCCCTTCGATAATAAGCTCGGCGTCCACGATATTTCCGAAGCCGCCTTGCTCGGTCTGGCCGAGGTTCGTGACGATGGTGCCGGAGAAAGTCTCTTCTCCGACCGCCGCAAAACTGGCGGGCGACAGGTTTGTGACAATAGGTCCGAAGATAGCTGCCTCAAACGCGTCCACGCGTTGCGAGATGCCGCTGAGCACGGTGTTGACCGAGCCGACGATGATCTCCGCTTCAACGGCCAACTGACTGATGCCGGACAACGCTGTCGTTACATTGCCCGAGACCGAATAGATCGACGAGCCGTTGAGCGTTTGACCGATACCCGACAGCGTAGTTTGGATCGTGCCAGTGAAACTCAGACTTGTCGATGAACCCGAAAGGCTTTGACTGATCTTGGTCAAGTTCGTCGCGATGGTGCCACTCGCGCCAGCCGTTTGCGTCCCGGACAGCGATTGACTTGCGCCTGTCAGTGTCGTCGTGATTGTGCCCGACGAGTTCTGCGAGAAGTTGGCCGTGCCATTGGTGTCGCCCGACAGCGCGTCCGTGGACAACGTCCATTCGAGCGTGCTGTTCGTAGCCCACGTTTGCGTGCCAGAGCCCGATTGCGGGGCGGTCGTCCAAGCCAGTGCGTTCTGGCATGGCCCCGTCGTGCTGTTGCCAGTGGTGATGTGAGCGCTGCCGAACGTGTACCCGGCCGGTGCGCTACTGACATTCGTATTGCCCGTGGCCCCGTATTGACAGAGAAGGCCGAGCACAAGATCGCTCGCCGACGAGAGCGCCCATGTCTTGCTCGGGAGCGTCGGAGTGAAGGCGTTGTCGTAGGTCGAATAGAGCCCGAGCGCCGTGTTCACGTCCCATGGTGCAGTCGGGGTCATCGACCCGATGAACGTGGCCCATGTAGTAAGCGTTCCGGAGGCTTGGTTCGCGGTGTTGGACAGCGCGATGCTGACCGTCACGTTGGAGCCGTGCGCGGCAGTTACGTTGGCCCACCAAACTTCTTGCGTGACGAACTCGACCCCGTTGCTCAAACCTTGGAATGGCGTGGCATCAAATTGGAGTGCGCTGCGCCTGTGCCACGTATGGCCCGCGCTATCTGTGACGCCCGTGATCGGAACGTAGCCGAGGCCCACGCCGCCTTGCGTCAGGATATTAGCGACGATGATGCACGGGGCCGTATTCGTGAACGTGAACGTGGCGGGCGAGCCGGTGCCCGAGTTATTGTTGCCTGACGACAGGTTGCGAAGGTTCGCGAGATCAATTGTCCCTGCGCTGGCCGACGAGCCGGTCGAAGTGCCGGAAAGCGCATCGCCCGTGAAGATGAACGATTGCTTCGTCTGAGTAGCCGCCAGCGTCGCAGTGCCCGCCGTGGCCTGCGTTTTGCTTTCGAAAAACATATGGAATTGGTTCGGCGACGTGCCGTTTGTTTGGTTGTTTTGCGCTGTCATACCCGTGCCAGCGGCGGATAAGGTCGAGTTGTTCGTCGAAGTCACTTCCGAGAGTAGCGCAATGAACTCGGAGTTGTTCTGAGACGTAGTCGCGCTCAGCGTGATCGCCGCCAGTGTAGACACTGGGTCGCCATAAGTCTGAGCCGAAGTGAGCAGGCCGGAGTTCGTATCCCATGGCGCGGAGGGCGTCGTGCTGCCCGTGATGCATTGATAGAGGAACTGATACTCGACGCAAGCGCCATTGTTCGTGAGATTGAACGTGAGATTGCGGTTGGTCGAAGACACATCGTTCTTCCACCAAATTTCCTGCACGATGTAGTTCGCGTTCGCCGTGCTGCCAGCGCCCAGCCATGCCGATTGGAAGCGCACGCGCTTGCGGAGGTTCCACGTGCCGCCCGACGCATCCGTGATGCTGGACGTAGACGTGAACGAGCCGTTCGAATAGTACGAGATGAACATGATCGACACGCCGTTGGCATTGTTGACAATGCCTGCGGTGATCGTTGAGCCCGGAGTTGCGCCGGAGCCGTTCGAACTATTTGCATACGCGAGTGCCATTACACGGGCTCACTGACAAAGAGACATCGAAGACCGGCCATAGCCGCGTCTGGCACTTCGGGCATCACAAGCCATAGGGGCGTGTGAGCAGGGATGGTTCGGTCGGCAAAGTCCAGCGTCGCATGTTGAGTGACGCCTTCGAAGTGCGCGGTGCCGATCACGTTGGCTCCGGTGCCGAGAAAGCCCGCGAGATTGTCCGTGAGGACGATGTCGCATGACCCGGCCGTTGGAAACGTGCACGAGACCGAACTCAAGAGATCGCTCAGGCCGTTGAAGTAGTGCTCTCCGGTTTCGTTGAGCGCCAACTCGAAAGACTGAAACGACGTGAACGGGAACAGCGCCTCACTGTTGAGCCCGAGCACATGATATCGAACGAGCTTCCCCTTCTTGTTCCAGATATCGCTCTGGCGCAAATAGAAATCGTCGTTCAAGTCGTTGATGTAGAACTCGCCATTGACTGTCATTCTGGGGGTCCGTCTCCGCTTGAGCCCGCTCCGATAATACTCCCGCCGCCGCCTCCGCCCTTTTGGATGATCCAGTGACGTTCAAGGACGGTCGAGACGGGACGAGGTTTGAGCGCGCCGAGCGTAGCGCCCGCCTGTCGCGCCTTGCGCGCGGCGACAGAGACGCCGTACTTTTTGACGTATTCGCCTTGCGCGGTGAGGTTCCAATTCTCCGGAGCCCAAGGATTGGCAACGTTCGTCATCGGTGACTACCTCGCAAAGAAAAAGCGTGCCGCGATATTACTCGCGACACGCCGGGATTGATACTAGCAACTTCGCTTACGCCGCGTCAGCGGCGGGCTTAGTTGCGCCGATAAACGACCCGGCTTGCGCCGCGATCTCGCCAGCTTTCACTTCGCCAAGCTGACGCACGAGCGCGCCCTGCTTGGTCATGTTCCAGCCTGCCTTCGACCATGGGTTGTTCGACCCGCCGTAAGTGCCCTTCGGTCCGCCGCCTCCGCCGGAGCCGCCGCCGACCGATGCAGGCCACCAATGCGGTGCCTTCTCGACCATGTCGCGGAGCCATTCCTTGGGGGTCAGGCCCGGGACGGTGCCGGGGACATCCTTGGTGATGATGCGCCCGTCCTCGGTCTTCTCGAAGATGCGGGAGCCGCGCAGAACCACGTCGTCGAGGGCGGTGACTTGCACCTTCTCGGCCACGGCAGCATCACGGACAGTGCGCTCGATGCTGTCCATGGTGATGGAGCCTTTGAGGTTGGTGACTTCGCCATCCTTCTCCATGACGAGCTTTTTCTGTGCGTCGAGTTGACGCTCCAGATTGGACTTGTCGCGCTCCAGCGGAGCGACAGCCTGCTTGACGCGGGCCGCGATGATCGGCTCAAGCTTCTCTTGGTCGAGGTGACCATCCTTGTTGATGGCTTCGAGTTGAGCCTTCACAGTTTCAAGCTCGTTGGCCTGAGCGTGGAAAGCCTCGGCGTCAACGCCATCGAACGAAGCGAGTGCGGTCTTCGTCGCCTTGTGGTCGGCCTTTTCCTTGCGGAGGGCTTCCTGCACGCGCTCGACATCCGCTTGCGTCTTCACGCCTTGGATGCCGGTCAACTCCCACTTGCCGTTGCGTTCCGTATAGAGGTCCGCATAGCCCTCCGGAATGTCTTCGGCGGTATCATAGATTGTCTTCAACATAGGATTTCTCCATTACTGCCAACATCGGATCATTCCGATGAGGACCCGGCCATCCGGGATTTGCGTTTGTGGAGCAATCCTTTGCCGAGGCGAAGGATATGCTGCCGGGTGATCTCCGTCGCGCCGTTGGCTCCGTTCAAGCGACGAGAACCGATGACGCGATGGGCGATATCAGTGTTGTCCTCGCCAGCGGTGAGGCCAACACTAATTGCGGTATGGATGCGCTCGGCATCCTGAGCAGCGATGTTGCGCGCCCAGTGCGCAAGCTCGTGCCCGTGTATCTTGAGCACCTTCTTTTTGCCGGTGCGGAAGCGATGCTTGTCCCACGCGCCGCCGTCGTGCTCGTGATCTCCAATCTCTGGGTCGCTCATTTGCGTCCCTCATTCTCGGTCCAGTCCGGCATCAGCCCGATCTTCTGCGGCGCGAAGACCGTGTGCTCGGCGTCGGCGGTTCGGTTAGTTGCGCCGTGCGGGCCGTAGTTGACCCATGAGTTCTGTCCGCGCGTCTCCGATGTCATCGCTTTGCGCGCGAGGTCCGAATACATCGAGGCGTGAGAGCGCCAAGCGTTCTCTTCTCCCTCGGCGCGAAAACCATTGCCTTCTTTCAAGTGCCCCATCATGTCGTGCACGATGCGGAAAACGTCGTTGACGACCACGTGCCTGCCGTCGATCACTTCGCCGGTCGGCCGGAGCATCGGGTTCGTCTCGGCCTTGTCGTTGCTCTTGTCGGTCTTGTTGCCGTAGCCGAGGTCCGTGGGAAAGCCCCACCAATGATTGTTCTCGCTCACATCCATCGCCGCGAGACGCGGCGAGAGCGCATAGGGGTCCTTCTGTCCGGGCTTGACCCACTCGACCTTGAGCCCGGTCTGCTTGATCACGTCCCACTGAGCGAGCGTCTCTTTCGCCATCGCCTCGTAGCTGGCCTTGACCTCGGGGTTGTTCGGGTCATCCTTCATCTTGTCGTATTCGTCGGCGATCTTCGCGGCGCGCTCTTTGTCGAGCTTCGCGTACTCGGTCGGCGGCGAGTACGGCATCCCGGCCTTGTCCATGTAGGCCTTCGCCGCGTCGCGGAGCCGACCGATGGGACCGGGGACGTACCACTGATCGCCCAGTTGAATAGGCTTTTGCGGCAGTCCGACGAGCGGCTTCGCGCCCGCTGCAACTTTCTCCGCCTGCGCCTGCGCTTCCTCGGGCGTGCTCGCGCCCGCGTGCGCGGCCGGACCGATGGGTCGCTGTTCCGGCGGGTGCATCGGCTGTTGCGTGACAGCCGCGCTCGCTGCCGCTACGCCCTTGAGCGGAACGTCTTGCGTGCCGAACTCGCCGTGGTTGTTGCGAGCCTGTGCGGGGTTATATGTCACTGGGCAGATGCTCTCTCAAATGGCGAAACGCCGCCTTGATGTGATGATGGCGGAGCGCAACGATCTTTTTCGTCAACTCGTCTCGGGTCAGCATGGCATCGCTGACCTTTGTTCGATTGACGCCCGCCACGTCCATCAAGTTCGTCTCGATGAGGTCGCGAATTTGCGGTTCGCAACCATCAAGGATGTCGATGGCCTCGTGAAAGGTCTTTACGATGTGCGCTCCGGCCGGATCACTCATGCGCCGCCTTTGGTCTTCCCGGCCGACGCGCCCTTCTTGCCGACCTTGCGCTTCAACGGAACAGGTGACCCACGCGTATGGCCCTTTGGACTTTGACTGTTCGGTTTGATCGGAACGTTCGAATTGGGAGGCGCAGTCGATGCAGGCCCAGCCGGAGGTGCAGTACCGGCGGGAGGTGCAGTGGCTCCGGGCGTGCCCGCAGCCGGATCAGAGATAGGGTCGTTGCCCTCATCCAAGAATGTATCATCGGTGACAGACTGTTGGAACGGCCCAACCATCATGCCGAGCATCGACGCGGCTTCCTCTTCGATCTGTGCGTTCTCTTCTTCAAAATCCATCTCCGTCATGTCGTTAAGCTTCATCATGCGGTGCATAGAACGAAGAGACAGGGGCAGGCCCAGTTGCTTCGCTTGCATGAAGGCAAGCAGAGCAGCGCCAGCGACAGTCTGATCGGCGAAGTCGGTCGTCGGTTTGACACTGACTTCATCCGGGTCTTCTCCAACCCACTCGGCCGCGTACTTGAGCGCTCGCTCAAGCCCGGCTCCGGCGGCCTTCGCCACGGACGAGATCGTGGTCGTGCGCGCCGCCAGTCGAATGCGGAGCGCCTCGCCGCTCTGGCCAGTGTCAGTGCCGACATCCAAAAACGCGTTGCCCTCTTGGGCCGCGCGCATCTTGTCGTTCTCCAGCGATTGACGCATCTCGCCGAGACCGGCGGCCGAAACGCCGATGTACTTCGCGTCGCCGCCGATGCGGAGGTCGATCACGCCCTTGTTGCCGACGCGCAGAGTGTTGGGCGCGGCTTCATCGACGTTGCCGCCGATGATGACGAGGGTGTTCTGGCCCTGCAAGTAGAGCGTCTGCCGGTAGTCGGCTTCGCCGCGATAGATCGCGAGCGACAGGTTCGACAGGCCGAGCAATGGGGAAATCTCGGGCTCGGGCACGAGATCGTTCGCGCCGATGAAGACGAACGGGATTTCGTCGAGCGTCTTGCCCGCGATGCTAGGATAGATGAAATCCGTGAGTTGCGGCATGTTCGTGTCATTGACCTTTACGGCGACGCCGAACGGCGCGCCCGGGGGCGGACGCTCCCATCCGCTATCAAGCTCCGCCTGTCCGCCACGAGTGAGGACGCGGTACTTGCGCTCGGTCTTCCACGTGAAGCCCTCACGCCGATAGCCGCTCTCGTCGAGCACGACGAGTTCAAGCTCTTGCATGCCTTCGTCCAGTTTCCCCGCGTCCCAGTTGATGATGCGCTCGGGATTGTAGAACGAAATGTAGGGAGTTGCCTTGTCGGCATCGACGCCCTGCGGCGTATCGACAAGCAGGCCGCAGCGCCCGTAGACGAGTTGCGCGACGTTGATCCTGCGGAGCAACGCTTGCAAACCTTCGCCCTGCACGGTCGCCTTCGTCATCATGTCTTCGAGTTTCTTCGGCAGCACGATCTCGGCGGGCTTGTTGTGCATGATGCCGACCATGGCTTTGACGGCATCCTTGACCACGTCATGGTAGTAGGCGCGCAACAGATACGCCTCGTAGTCTTTCCAGCCGGGGGAGGTCGGCGTCGTCATCCCGTCCTGCACCATGCCCTCGGTCGCCGGGAGATAATCGAGACGCTTCGATTTCACCGCGCGCTCGCCCGCGTAGGTGTCGCTCATCTGTATCCATTCGCCGAGCCGCTCGACGTATTCGGGATGCTTGTCCGGGAGTGCCATGGTTGATCCTATCTGGGGGCGATGCGGTCTAGCACCGTTAACCCTGTTTGTAAATAGCCCTTGACAGAATTAAGCGCCTGTGCGTCCGGACTTCATAGTCCGAACCTCGAAGCGGAGCATGTATCGCGTTTCGTCGCCGTTATGATCTTCGCTCTCGTCGTCAACGTCGTCGATCTTCAACTCGTCACGCGGGAGGACAGGGACGCAACGAAGCCATTGAGGGCATTCGGTGGTGATGAACAGGCCGGGCGTTTCCCGGAAGCCGCCCGGGGGCCGCTTGGTCGCCTTGAGGGCTTTACGGATTTGCTCCCATCCCTGCTCACGCGAGCCCGCGCCCTTGTCGGCGCGTTCCCAGAAAATGCCGCGATGCTTGACGCCGTTGATCGTGACCGGCTTCTCGAAGTCGTTCGCGATGGTGACCTCGGAGCCGTTCGTGTTGTCGTCGAAGATTTGCGTGTCGGCCGGGCCGCGCGAGACGCGGGTCCACGATGCATCGGCTGCGCGCAGGCCCCACTTGATCTCGCGCTCGATGATGCCCTTCGCGATGTCGGGGATGAGCATGCGCGAGCCTTCGTTCGCGACGCCGCGCCAGCCGTACCATTCCTTGAACCGAAACTTGTCGCCGCGCAGGGTCGAGCGCACGCGTCCATCGCGAAGCTTGAGATCGGTGCCGTCGCTGACAGCGTACCAGCCGACCGAGAACGGCTTCGACGAACCGTGGTCGTATGCGCGATAGATTTTCCAGCCCGCCGGAATGTCGAACGGCTCCATGACGACCGTGTCGCGATATTCATACCAGATGTCGTCGAACATGCCGCCCGCGACGATGTCCCACGACCCATCGAGCCACGCTGCCTTTTCCGATGCGTTGCGCGCAGCGGCGGCGATACGGCCTTTGTACTCGGGGTCGGCGTGCAAGAGCAATTGGTTCTCGTCGAGATACCCGTGGATGGCGCGACGCGGCGGTTCCTTGTTGCCCTCGGCGTCAATATCTCCGACGATGAGCGGACCGACGCACGGACGCGTGCCGTTCGGCCCCATCTCGCCGTTGATCGGCAGCCGCCAGCGCGCCTTGACCCAGTTGTGGCCGACGCCGTATGGGTTCGTCGTCGCACGGATTTTGCGCGGCATGCCCTTGATGGTCGAACGCGAGCACGAGAACATGCTCTTGTAGCAATCCGGGTTCGGCCAGTTGGTCAACTCTTCCCAACCAATCCACGGATAAGCGTGGCCGTGGTAGTTGTCGTAGTCGCTGCGAACGTTGAAGTGCGCGAAGTAGAGACGCTCGCCCGTGGGCCACTCCCACATCGTCTTCACTTCGTTGTAAATCGCATCGGGCCAGATGCGCTTGATCCATTTCTTCGACTTCTCGATGATGTCGCGCAACTGCGGATGGGTCTGACGGAAGAGGATGCCTTTCCATTCCGCGCCGTGGCCTTTACCGATCTCTTGACAGAAATCCATGATGAGCGCGTCGGTCTTGCCCGGGCCGCGCGTACCCTCGTAGAGAACCTCGACAGTCGGATCAGCGAGAAAGAACGTTTGCGAGCCGGGTTGGGGAGCCCAAGCGACTTGCTTCAACACGCCGTTAGCGTCCCGCACATACGGGACGTACTCGCCGTTGATCGACTTGAAAGTCTCGACTGATCCGGTAAGCTCAAACATCGTCGTCGCCGCCCTCTTCGAATGTCACGGTCGGACGCCCGGTCTTGCGGTAGTTGCTCTCGATTTCGTTGAGGTCGGTAGCCGCAATCGTTCGCATCGGGACCACGAGCACGCCGCCGCGCACGTTGACATCGACGCTGGCCTTGTTGCCATAGGTCTTCGACATGCGGGTCTTGAGGATGAACATCGCAAGGTCCGGGTCCATCTTGTAGACAGTCTCCGGAACGGGAGCGCCGAACTCGTCGGTGAGATAGTTATCCGGGACAAGCTCGGGCAAGCCGAGATCGCGCGCATCCGCGAGCTTCTTTGGGTCGTACTTGTATTGCACACGTCCCTGATAGACGAGCGTCTCGTCGTAGCCGGTCGCGCGCTTGATCGTCGCAGCCTCGACCTTCTGGACGCCCGCCTCCATGGCGATGTCCCACGCTTCATGGAAGCGCACGGTGTTGTCGTCGGTGCCATTCTCGTCGTCGTCGCCCATGACGATGTCGAAGCCATCCCCCGGTGCGCCTTCGAATGATTTCTGGAGCCAATATTTCAACGTCGTGTAGTTGATGCCGAGCCGACGCGCGACATCAGCGCCGACCGGCATTTCGGTCGCGTAGCTCAGCGCACGGTTGAGGCGTTCGGGGGTGTTCTTGCGGGCTGCGCGATTGACAGGGTAAGATCGCGAGCGCTCTAGGACGGCTTTGCCTGATCGGTCGAGGGGCACTGCGCCGTCAAGTAGGTTCTCTTCGGGCTCGGCGACCGGGTCGGGGCCAAGCATCTCATCAAGCTCTTTGTCGCCGCTCATGCGGTGGTTCCTCTCAGTATTCACCGCACAAGCGATGGAGCGCGCACATGCGCGCCTCGTCCTATACGGGTTCGCGCATAATCTCAGATTATGCGCGTTCGCGTATCATTCGGTCGTCAGATTGATCCGTCTTCGAGAATGGACGGATAGAGGCGGGCCGGAAGCGCGCCGTAGTTCATCGCGCAGCCTTTGACAAAGCGCACGACCAAAATCATCGGGCTGTCTTCTTTCATGCGATAGAACATGAAGGTCGTATCGTCGGGCAACTTGAAGTCCGCGCCCATATAGTTCTTGGCGAAGTTCTTGGCCTCGTCGCCCTCGACTTTCTTGAGAGCGATGCCCTGTTTGCCGACCTTGTCTTCGAGCGACTTGGTGACGCTCTCATACGAGAAGCATGTAGCCTCCGCCGGTTTCGCCGCCGACTTGGGCGGGGTCTTGGCGAAGGCTGGAGTGATGGCGAGCAGCGCAACGAGGGACAACGATGCGAGCTTCATGGTTCACCTCTGATAGTTGCCGCCCATGGCGCGCTTGGTCGCGGCCCTGACGTTGTTCGTCGGGAAACTGATCTTGCTGTCGCGCGCCTTCATGCCGGGGTGCGTCGTGATCGGCGTCTGATCGACCTTGCGGGTCTGCCAGTCGCCAGCATCGGCACTCGGGTCCGCCGGGAGACCATAGTCGCGATCCATGCGCGTGCTCTGGCCGGGAAGGTCGCTCGACGGTCCCTGATAGCCGTTCTGGCCGTAGCCATTCTTGGCCTTCTGCTTGGAACCTATGAGGGCGTCGGAGCCCGCAGCTTGAGCGTCAATTGGGTCGGTCATTGGTCAAATCCTTCGGGGTTAGCGGCCGAGGTTCGACGCCTCGGTGAGCACAGCATGGCCGAGGTTGCCGTTGACCGACTGGCCGTTGGCGTCCTTCATGCCCCACTTCGCGGGCGCGTCCGGAAACTTCTTGAGCTTCGGCGACGGGCTCAGCGGGTTCGCCGGGTCCGCGTCGGGGCCGACGCCGGGATTGGCCGGGCTCACGCCCGCCATCTCAGCGGTGCGGTCGCGCATGCCATACGTGGTCGGGAATTTCGTCTGGGGCCGCTTTGCAGCGCCATCGCGCGCAATGTTGGTGTTGGTCAGGTCCTTCATGCCTTGCTTGGCAGGGGCCGCAGTGCCGCCGTTCGTCTGATACGCCATGATGAGGTCCTCGCGTGCGCAGATGTGATTTCGCCGCCAAGCTTACTAGGCTTGACGGCGACAAACAACTAGCATGTTCTCAGCACGCGCTTATCGGGGATGTCGGCCCCATCGGGCCTGTCGTAGGCGGTCCGTTCGCTCCCGGAGCCGCTCCCGTGCCCGGGCTGCCCGGAAGGACCGGAGCAGGGTCGCGAAGGGGCGCACGCTGGCTTTTAGGATGGCCATTGGCCAGCGCTCGCGCCGCGTCGTCGTTGTCAACAGTGATCGGGTTTGCCATCGGTTCTCCCCCGTGCCGCCTGTCCGGATTTCTTTTCCATGCTTGACATCCCAGATGGCGATTTGGTTGTGCTTGCGGCCAGTGTTGACGGCCTCACGCTTGCTTCTGATGTTGTGGGATACGTCGAGATATGTTTTGCCGGTTTCCTTGTCGGTCCAGCCGCCGATGTGCGCTCGTGGATCACGCAACACGTCGGCGTGCGCGTTGGCATATTGCGAGATGATTTCGTGGCCCTGCGGACCGCTCAGCGCCTTCTCGGAAACGATTTGCGTGTGGCCGGGTATCGAAACCATAAAGCCGTTCGACGGCATGCGCCCGTTCGTCGGTCGAACCGAGAAGCCGCCGGGGTTGCCGGTGACAGTCTTGATCACGCTGGGATGGAGCGGGAGCTTGCCGATTTTGGCGACGCCCGAGTTGTGGGCGTTGGAGCCGTGGCCGAGTGCGTCTTTCATGTCAGAGCCATTTCGATTTCTTGATGGGATGTTCGTTGCCTTGGTAACGTTTGCGCGCCTCGCGCTCGTCGATCAGCGAGCGGAGGTGCGCGGTATTGGCGCGATACTCATCGAAGATCGGATGGCCGGTCATTTGCATGATCTCGTTGCCCTTGACCATGCCGTGACCCATGTCGATGAGCTTGCTGTTGATCTCGCTGCTCTTCGCCTGCGCCTTCTCATACGCCTTGAGCAGGGCAGCACGCGGCAACTCCGAAATAGGTTTCGGCTTGCGCGGCAACGTCTCGATGCCAGTGTTGTGCGCGTTGGAGCCGTGACCGAGCGCGTCCTTCATTTGAACCCCCGACGAGCGTCGCGATCTGTCTTCATCTCTTTCTTGAAATTCTTGACCATGAACCCATTGTGATCTCGGAGCGCGGAGACAGCCCGATCAAGATTGGCCTTCTCCATCCGGTATTCGGTTGAGGTTCTGATGTGCTCCGGCGGCAGCCCCAAGGGGCCTCTTGGGTACTTATCCATGGCACGAGCATGCTGCTCAACGGTCGCGGTCAGGCCCGCGTTGTGCGCGCGATGGAATGCATAGTCATGGGCATTGCTGCCGTGGCCGAGAGCGTCCTTCATTTGATCCTCACACGCGAGTTGGGATTGTCAACGCGATGAAACTGGGCGATCTTCTCGGCGACAGCGCGACGGCGCGAGCCGCCGACCTTCTGCCAGATGTTGCCCGAGGTCGTGACCTTCTGCCCGGCCGCCGTGACGCCGTGGAAAGCGATGTGCTTCTCGACCTTGAACTGATGGCGCGGCGACTTGAAAGCTCCGCGTCCGTTGCTGCCGTGTCCGAGTGGGTCTTTCATGGCGTCCTCTTCATGCTGTTATAGCCCCGCTCCCACTCCGCCGCAAGTGCCCCGTCATTTGGGGTTAACAATTCGTTGTGCGGGTTCTCCGCCGGACGCCCGAGCCGCCGGGCCTCACGTCCCTTGTAGAAGGCGATCTCCAGCGGGGACATGGACGGCGTCGGCGTGAACTTCGAATGCGGCACCAAAATGGAAACGCCGACCGAGTGGGTCGGCTTTGGAAATCGTTGGGCCATTAGCGCCCCTTGAGCAGCCGGTGGATTGCACTTGCTTCCTTACCGCCGATACGCCGCCCGCTGCGGTTCGACGAAGCAATGGCCTTGTTGACCGCGTCGGGGCTGTAACCATGACGACCGAGCGTGCTGTCCGGAGCCGGGTTGCTCGGCCGCATGGTCGGGCCTGTGCCCTTCGACGCACCGTAATCGTGCATGCTGTCGTGGATTGGGGCCGGTGCCGACTTCGGTCCGCTCGCGAGCGAGGCCTTTGCGTCCTGATCGGCGTAGCGCTGCAACTGGAACTGGGCGGTCGCGTGAGCGTCGGCGATGTCGTCCGTGTGACTGTCGGCCTTCGATTGATAGACGCCGTTGTGGAAAAATTTAACGACCTTCTCGCCCCACTCCGGGTTGTTGTAGACCTTCGCCGAGTGCGGTCCGTTGACATGCGTCTTGATCAGACGCATTCCCCTCGTGCCCGTGTCGCTGCCGTGGCCCTTTGCGTCCTTCATGATCAGTCCTCGTTGTTGAGATCGCCCGCAGACAACGAGCCATGGTAGCGTGTAGCCGCTGCGCTCTTGTCACTTGTTGTGATACCGGATATCGAACCCGTGTTGGTATGAGGTGGACACGCTCCGAGCTTTTGGATGCTTCGCGAAAGCCTCGGCTGCCGCCGCTTCGCGAGTGGCGTGCGGGCCGTACTCGCCGAGCTTGGAGCCGTTCTTCGACGAGACCCGAGCATATAGCGGGCGAACGCCGCTCGCTACCATGCTGTCGTGCGTCGGAGCCGGGTCCGATTTCGGGGTGCCGCTGTGAAGCTGATCCGCTGGCGCGTCCGACTTGCCGCCGCGCGCCCGATACGCGAGCACGGTCGAGGCGTCGTTGACTTGGTCCGCGTACTTGTTGATGCCGCGCTGATCGCCCATCTCTTGCGCGTTGCGACCGGCCTCGTGAGCATCCCGTTGGATGTAACGAAGCTCATCGTTCGTCTTCGCGTGATAGGCGTGACCCGGAATTGGTCGCGCGTTGGAGCCGTGTCCCAGTGCGTCCTTCATGACTTGAACTTTCCAAGACCGCCTGCGAAGTGTCCGCCATTGAACCGAGGCGCGGGCGACTTCTTGGTGCTCATGGTCATCCCGGTGTTGGATGACGCTGCACGATACTTGCCCAGTTGCTTCGAGGTGTTGATTTTGGTGATCTCGCGCGTGGACTTGTTCTTGTAGCTCGTGTTCGGCTGCGATGCCTTCACGAACAGGTCGCGTCGAAATCCCGGATTGGTCGTTGCAAGGTGATTGGCCATGGCCTCGACGCGAGCGTCGTGCCCGGCCGGATCATTGACAGCCTTGGAGCGGAGGTCGGCGGCGATCTGCTCGAAGTGACGCCGACCGAGCTTGGCCGGGAGCGCCTTGATCATCGCCGAATGAACTCCGGCGTCGGAGCCGTGGCCGAGTGCGTCTTTCATGGTTCACATTCCTTTGCGGCCGACTTCGCCATTGCGAATGCGCGTGACGAGGTTGCGATTGTACTCGCGTTCTGGAGATCGATCATTCCACGTCTGGAGCGGGGCCTTGATCATCGTTTTGCCCATCGCGCTCATGAGCGCTGCGCTTGCCGAGGCGTTCGACGACTGCGGGATGCCGCCGCCCTTGAGCGAGGTCACGTGCGTCAATCGCGCCCTGAGCGCATCGAGCATTGCGCCGTCGCCGGAGCCGTTGCTCCCGTGGCCGAGTGCATCCTTCATCGGAGGGCTCCGTCAGACGTTGTGGTAGGTGCTGTCGTGCTTGCCGAGAACGGCGTCGGCCTTGTGCCTGATCTTCGCGGCCTGCTCGGGGGACAGCTTGCCTTTCGCGACCATCTGGGTCGCACGGGCCTTGGCGTTCGCGGCATGCGATGGGTCGTTGACCGGGTACTTCCCGGGCTGGCCCTTCTTGCCGGGCAGCGCGAATTTTCCCTTGGGCAGCGCGTTGCGTTTCTTGGCTGTGAGTTTGGCCATGGCGGCCTCCGGATGTCTCGATCTGGGGCGAGAGATTATCCCAGACGAGACCCCGGGGCAACTAGCAATTACATCAGGTCCGCGAACTCGTCGGTCGCCGGGTTGGCGTCGGCTGTCTCTTGCGGGATGGAGCCGGTGCTCCGAGCCTCGGCCGCATCGGTGTCCCGCTTCGTCGGGGGCCGAGCTTTCACGCTGCCGGTCGTCATCGCGAGCATCAATGCCTTGACCGGGTCCACGTCTTCGGCGAACGAGACGCCGAACTTCGAGGACATCGCGTAGGAGCCGCGCCACTTCGTTCCGTTCTGCGATGGCGTCAGACTGATGTGGCTGATCTCGCCGCGCGCAGCGAGGTTGCGGATTGCATCTTCAAGCGTGAGGGTCGTCATCGGGCGCGTCTCCAGTGATGGGCCGGTAGGGCTTCGGCTCAGGGGTTGCAGGTTTGGGCTTGGCACGGAAGTCCTCCCACGCCTTCCGACGTTCCTCTTGCGAGATGATCAGGAACGTCGGGATGCCGTCATTTGTTGCGTTCGGCATACTCGCGTGCCTTCTGTTGTCGCTCGCGACGGAGATCGGAAAACTTCGCGAGCAAATCGCTTAACAGGTCGAGCGCCTCGTCTTCTGAGAAGTGCGCGACGTAGTCAGCGATGGTGACCGTGATCTCAGTCCCTATCGCCTTGACGAAGCCGCCTTGCGGCGGAGCCCAGACGATGTGAGTGCCGACCGAAGGTTGACCCTCGGCGATGACACGCTTGACCGTTCGAATAGACCGTTTGCGGATTTCAGCCATTGCCGTCTGTCTCCGGGTTGTAGTTTTGCCAGCCCGCGTCATACGCGCATTTGACGTACTCGTCAAACACTTCGTCGGCCTCGGGCTTGAACTTGCACAGTCGGTGAAACTCCGGCCATGTCTTCGGCGTGTCGCCGGGCGAGCACTCTTCGACGCCCGGAACGAACATGCAAACCTTGACCGCTCGGTCGCTCAGCCATTGGATGCGAACGTCGCCAAGCTCCATCGCCTTCCCGTGCCCACGCTTGAGCATCAGTATGCGAACGGCGTCGCCCGGGTACTGTGGCTCGGTCCACAAACTCATTTGTTCGCCTCGGTGTTGATCCACTCTCGCGCTATTTCGAGGGTGTCAGCTTTCAATTCAGCATCGCCTCCACCATGAACGAAAAACGGTCCAGTGTAAACTCCGTCTACGGTTCGCCCGTTCTCGAAGGTCGAGATCGTGAAGCCGCGATAGAGAAGCTGATCGTAGTCGCCCGGGTATTGATGCGTTGCGGTGTATAGGATCATGTCGGCGGGTTTTTGGACCCGCCAACCATTGACGCTGACTAGGTCCGTGTCGATCTTCACGCGGCCATCTGCACTCATCGCCGACATCCCATGGCAGGATGCACGATGCGGCCTTCGTCGGTCCACATGACGACCGGCGAGCAGACGCGCTGCTCGTGGCGGGCTTTGCCGATCTCCGATTGCGTCGCCGGAGGTCCGACGATAATCATCCCGGAGTTGGTGCCGAGGTTCCAGCCGTAGTAGTGGTGATTGACGCTAAAGCCGGAACGGTTCCAGTCGTCGTATGCCTTCGCGGGGGACACGACGCTGACCGCGACGAGCGCGGCCAATATCAACTTCTTCATTTGAGGTCCTTTCGTTGCCAGACTTTGAATTTGTAGTGTCCCTTCGTGCTGGCGAGAAGGTACTTGCAAACTTCGTTGCCGACAGAGTACGGGACGCCGCCGGTGTAACTGAAATCTCCCGTCACGCCGTAGGGGCGATGCGTGATGACTTCGGTGTCGGTGATCTGGGTCACGACGGCGGTGCCGAACGGACCATCGAAAACTTCGATGACATCCGCGAGCCGAAGCTCAGTGAGATCGACCGTGATCGGAAACTTGATCTTGTCAGCCATGTTCAACTCCCATCATGCGCGCGGCGAATTGCTTGCCCTCATCGACCCATTGCGCGAGCGAAAGGTCGTTGAGCCTCGCCACCATGACTGACAGCGTATCATAACGCTTGCCGTCATCGAAGACGAAGTAGAGATAGCCCTTGCCCTTGACAAGCTCCAAAGGGAGCTTGCTGGCGGAGAACACGTTGTTGACGGTTCGCAGTTGCACGTCACGCCTCGGCTTTCGCTTTGCCGCAGTATTTCTGAGAAGCGACCGCCTCGGCGACGCTCCAGCTAAACGCATCCGGCGCGACGAGCTTGCGCCATTCGAAGTTGTCCGGCCCGAACCAAATCTTGACGGCGACCGGATGGTCGAAGTCGGCAGCGGTGACCCGCTTCTCGCCGACGACCTTCGAGAGCGAACCGTAAGAGCAGAAGCCGACTTCGGTGGTCGTGCCCTGCACATACTTGCGGTTCTTGTTGAGAACCATGCCGCCGGTTCCGAGCCATGTTTTGCCGTTGCCCTCGTAGTCGGTCATTTCCTTGCGGGTTTCAAGGTTGAAAAAGTAAACGCGAAATTGTGACATCTGTCTGGCCTCTCGTTGCTGATGACCCGGATGTAGCGCATCCCGGATGAGCCCGCAAGCCGAACCGTGTGACGTGGTTAACACTTCGATAACGCCCGGCTGGCCGGGGTTTTAACCGTGCGTAAACCATAGGCCGAGGTGTCGCTTGCGGGTCCATCCGGGATGCGCTACGTCATGGTCATGCCCAATCCCGGGCTGGAGCGCAAGCGATGCCGAAATTCTCTGCCACTTCTATCGCCGACCTCTTCACCGCTGAGCGCGACGCGGGTCGCGTCGCTCGCCGGGTCGAGTACATCGTCGCCTGCGAAGCGAGCGATGGCTCTTGGTGCGAGTTCGATGGCGACGACTACTTCCATGCGAAGCGTCTCGCCGACAACGCGGTCGATGTTCTCGGCGCGCGTGGCTGCTCGGTCTGGCGCGTGCGCCTGATGGACGGCGAAGTCGTGAAGCCGAAATGCTATGAGGTGTTCGCGTGACACAAGCTGTTCCTTTCTGTGCCGACCGTTGGCTCGCCTTCTACGTCGGCCGTGATGGCAAGATGCGCGTCGCTCGCGACGCGCGTGGCCTGCCAATCGAATGTGAAACCGAGCAACTCGCGCTCTCGGTCGCACGATATCGCCGCAAGCGCATGAGGATTTGGAAATGACCACGTATCCGGCCCTCTGTCGGCGCAAGCCAAAGGCCCATTGGGAGGTCGTCGCCGGGCTGGAGTGGACGCGCAAGCGCGACGGCTTCGACAACTCAGGGCGGCCGATGTATGACTACGAGGCCCACCACGGAAGCGTGCACTTCCACATCACGCGCGCCACGGACGCGGGCTTCGGTATCAGCGTGCACGATAGCGACGCGAAGCAATATCTGACCCATCACTTCGGCTTCGAGTGGCGACGCACGCTCAGAGCCTGCCATGCTCGCGCCGTCGAGATCATGGACGCAATTCGAAGGAAAGAACATGACGCACGTGGAAAAGCTGGTAGCTGACGGCGTCGTCGAGGTTCGCGACGGCAGGGTCTATCTGACCCGACAAGCGTGGAACGATGCAGTGAAGGGCACGCCCTACGAAGAGCGCGGTCTGTATCACTTCGTCGGCTTCAAGGATGATCGATACCTGACGGCGGTGAAGACATTCGGCAAGCCGGATTTCGTTCACCGCTTTTGGGACCGAAGAGCCCGGGACGAGGTCGCCCCGGGAGACGTGGTCTTCTTCGCCGAGGGAGACGAGACCCAGCCCGTGCGCGAGTTCGCGTTCGACGACAGCGCCAACTTTTGAGGACCGTCATGGAAAACGAGATGTTCACGTTCGTCGTGCTCACGACCGAAAGTCATCGGGTCGAGCATCGTTATCACTCACGCGAACAGGCCGACCGGCTCTTCGACCGGCTGACCCTTGAGCCCGGCGCAATCTCCGTCGCGTTCTACTGCGCGTCGGTCGGGGGTTGCGTCAATGCTTGGCACGCTTGAAGACGAGATCACGCTGGAGCTTGCTAGGCTCCGGCGTGCGGCCCTCGCGCGAGCGCGCGAGCGCGCAGCTTCCCAGCAACTGGGCGAGGCATGGATTGGGCTCGAAGCGCCTTCCGCGCCGCCTCCAGAGACCGCCGGTAGTCGGCGAGCATCTGATCGAACATCATGTTCGACGGAGCGGCCCTAGCTGCGCCCGGGGTCCGCTCCAGAAGCGAGATCGCCGCAGCTAGACTAGCTGTCACCGCGACGAACGGGTCCCGTGTCTTTTCGCGGGTCTTATTTTCGGAATTTACGAAATGTGTCATCTCGGTCCGGAACCGGCGGAGACGCCGGGCTTGACCGAGCAAGCCCGAGACTGTGATGTCTCGGGCTATCTCGTCCATCGAGCGCAGGATTTGCTCGGGGGTCCGTCTCACGCCGACTGTTCCCCGGTTACCACCTTCTTGAGCCGTTTGCCGACGCTGGCGAGCCCGCCCAGAAGCCCGACAGGGGCCGGGGCCGGGACAGCGCCCCGCTTGACCGAGCGATACGGGTAGGGCTTGCTGCGCGGCACGCCGGTATACTGGCGGCCGACGAAGATCGGGGTCGGCCTCCGGTCGCCGACCGGCTTCGCCGGAACCTGCGGCAGCGTCTCGGTGAGCCGCACGGTGTTGAGCCGCTTGCCGCTCTCATCCGTGATGCGCTTGACGAGGGTCCGGCCTCGGACGCCCTTGGTCGTGATCATGTCGCCCTTATCCGCGACGAACGCCTTGGCGTTGCGGTACGGCCTGAGCGGCGACTTGTTGAT
>Ga0105248_10000106_pt1 | contig 93898 bp, 88 predicted proteins | sample KBSS34metaG_FD_81524 | JGI IMG/M metagenome (GOLD analysis project Ga0105248, IMG submission 81524) | Switchgrass rhizosphere microbial communities from Kellogg Biological Station, Michigan, USA - KBS S3-4 metaG | ecosystem: Host-associated > Plants > Roots > Rhizosphere > Soil | place... | reverse complement strand
CGGGATGTCGAAGAAGCCCTGGATCTGGCCGGAGTGCAGATCCATCGTCAGCACCCGGTCGGCGCCGGCGCGGGTGATCAGGTTGGCGACCAGCTTGGCCGAGATCGGCGTGCGGCCGCCGGTCTTTCGGTCCTGCCGGGCGTAGCCGAAGTAGGGCATCACCGCGGTGATCCGCTTGGCCGAGGCGCGTTTCAGCGCGTCGATGCAGATCAGCAGCTCCATCAGGTTGTCGTTGGCCGGGTAGCTGGTCGACTGGATCACGAAGACGTCCTCGCCGCGGACGTTCTCGTCGATGGTGACCCAGACCTCGTTGTCGGCGAACCGCTTCACCTGCGCCTGGGTCAGCGGCAGATCGAGGTGCTTGGCGACAGCTTCCGCAAGCGTGCGATTGGAGTTGCCGGCCAGCAGCTTCATCGGAGCCCCACGATGCGATTGCGCTTATGGGCGGGGCTTGTAGCAGGGGAAGGCCGTGAGTCGAGCCCCTCTACGCCTCGTCGAGCACGATCGCTGACAGGAGCCGGCCGTAGTCGGGCTCGCCGAGTTTGAAGGCGCGGCGGTTGGAGAAGAAATCGTCCGGCTCCGCGCAGGTGTCGCGGCCCACCCACTCGCAGCCGGTGACGCCGGCGGCGGCAAGGCGGCCGAGGACGAAGGCGGGCAGGTCGAACATCGCCTTGTCGGGGCCGGCGCCGGGTCGGAAAAAGCCGCCGAAGGCCGCGTCGGCGGCGACGAACCGGTCGAGGAACTCGAGGCCGACCTCATAGGACCCGGGCCCGATGCAGGGGCCGACCGCGGCAACCAGCCGCGAGCGCTGCGCGCCCAGGCTTTCCATCCGCGCCACGGTGGACTCCACGATGCCGGTCAGCGCGCCCTTCCAGCCGGCGTGGCAGGCGGCGACCACCCGCGCTTGCGGGTCGGCCAGCAGCACGGGCGCGCAGTCGGCGGCCAGCGCCCCGCAGACGACGCCGGGCGTGGCGCTGACCACGCCGTCGACCTGCGGCGGCCCCTCCGGCCAGGGGCCGTCGGCGATGAGCGCGGCCGAGGAGTGGACCTGATAGGCGGTGACGATGGCGTCCGCCTCGAAGTGGGCGGCGCAGCGGGCGCGGTTCTCGAGCACCGCGGCCGGGTCGTCGCCCGAGCCCAGGCCGACATTGAGGCTGGCGTAGATGCCCTGCGAGACGCCGCCATTGCGCGTGAAGAAGGCGTGGCGGACGCCGGCGACGTCGAGCAGCTTCGAGGTCAGGACAGGCAGGCTCATGCGAGGTCCTCGAAGGCGGGTGGGATCCAGTCGTCGGAATAGATGGCGCAGACCTTGAACAGCTCGCCCATCTCCTCGGCGCTGACCAGGCGGTTGAGCTGGCGGCCCAGGGTTGCGGTGCGGCCGGGCCGGGCGGCGACCAGGGCCTCGGCGCGGGCTCCAATGCCCATGCGGGCCAGGAACGCCGCCTGGGTCAGGATGTCGGCGTGCGCGCCCTCCGCGCGGGCGGCGTCCATCACCGCCGGGAAGTCGGCGTGGATGGTGAGGTCCGCCTCGCCGGGGTTGGCCAGGGGGTCGACGGTCTGGTGGCGGGAGAGCGCCTGCAGGGTGTCGCCGAAGCCCGACTGGGCGCGGCCGTAGTCGATCAGCAGCGCCGCGCCGCCGTCGCGGGCCACCCGGGCCCCCAGCTCCGCGCCCAGCGACGCCTGGGGCGCCGACTGTTCATAGACCTGGCCCTGTGGGGCGTCGGGCAGCAGGCCCGACGCCGGGGTCGGCGACAGGCCGAAGGTCAGGTTCCCAGCCGCGTCCAGCCCGACCACCTGCTCGGCCCATCCGATCGGGGTGCGGACGAACTGCCGCGCGGGCAGGCAATCGAGGAGCTCGTTGGCCACCAGCAGCAGGGGCGCCTCGCCCGGGACCTCCTCCAGCGAAGCGGCCCAGCGGACGGCGTCGCCCAGCCGTTGCTTCTGGAGTCGACGCAGGGGCGCGGAGGTCTCCACCAGCCAGACGTCGGCGGCCTCGAGGAATTCCGGCATCACGCGGGCCGTGCGCAGGACGTCGTCCATCAGGGTCCCATCGCCGGGGCCCATCTCCACCAGGCGCACGGGATTCGGGCGGCCCATCAGGTCCCAGGCCGAGGCGGCCCAGACCCCGATCAGCTCGCCGAACATCTGGCTGATCATCGGGGCGGTGATGAAATCGCCGGTCTCGCCCAGCGCCGGGCGGGTGGCGTAGTAGCCGAAGTCCGGATCGTGCAGGCAGGCGTTCATGTACTGGGCCACGGTCAGCGGCCCGTTGGCGGCGATCTCGGCCCTCAGACGCTCACGCAGGCTCATCAGCGCCCGCGGGCAGGGCCTCAGGGTCCGGCGCGACGTGGGGGGTCGTCGGGACCGGTTCGCGCAGGCCGCGCCAGATCAGCCAGGCGCCGACGATGATCATCGGCGTCGACAGCAGCATCCCCATGGTCAGGCCCAGCGGGAAGTGCGGCATGTAGCTGTCCGGCTCGCGAACGTTCTCCAGGGCCACCCGGATGATCCCGTAGCCCGCGACAAACAGTCCCACCACCACGCCGCGGCGGTTGAGCAGCTTGGCCCCGTGGGTCGCCCAGCGGAGCACGATGAACATCACGACGCCCTCCAGCGCGGCCTCGTAGAGCTGGCTCGGATGGCGGGGCACCGCGGGGTCGGCGCCGGGGAAGATGATGGCCCAGGGCACATTGCTGGGCCGGCCCCAGAGCTCGCCGTTGATGAAGTTGGCGATGCGCCCGAAGAACAGCCCGACGGGGGTGGCGGCGGCCACCACATCGCCCAGCCGCAGCATGTCGATGCGGTTCCTGACCGAGAAGATGATCACCGCCAGGATCACCCCGATGGCGCCGCCGTGGAAGCTCATTCCCCCGTGCCAGGTCTTCAGAATCTCGACCGGGTTCTTCCAGATGATGTCCGGCGTGTAGAACACCACGTGGCCCAGCCGGCCGCCGACGATGACCCCCAGCGTGATCCACAGGATCAGGTCGTCGATCTTCACCGGCGTGGTCGCCGGCCCTCGGAAAACCGCCAGTTTCGGGTTGCGGATCAGAGCGACGATGTAGCGCCAGCCGAGCAGGATGCCGGCCACATAAGCCAGCGCATACCAGCGGATCGCCAGCGGGCCGAGGTGGACCAGGACGGGGTCGAAATGCGGAAACGGCACGGTCGCGGCGACTCCCGCATTGAGGGGTAAGTCAGTCGCTTTAGACGAGAAGACCTTCGCTTTCGACCCTTCAGCGCCATATAGAGGGGGCGGCGGGCTTACATCCGTCGTTCAGAAGCCGAAAATGCAGACGCAGAACCCTTTTCTCGACGAAATGGCCAAATTGACCACCGCCGCCATGGGCCTGGCCCAGGCCGCCGGTGATGAGGCCAAGGCCGCCTTCCGCGCCCAGGCTGACCGCATGGTCGCCGAGTTCGACCTGATCCGCCGGGAGGATTTCGACGCGCTCAAAGCCGAGGTGGTCGCCCTGCGCGCCGAGGTGGAGGCGCTCAAGAGCGCCAAGAAGGCGAAGCCCAAAGCCGCGGGAGCGGCGTAATTCACAGCAAATGCGCGGCTCAGGGATCCCTCGAGACAAGAACCGGATGACGCCTCGACCGCAAAACAGATTAGCTTCAAAGCCGCAGGCGATTCGGGGGCGGCCGGCTGCTCCCCGCCCGCTGCGAAAGGATCATGGGTCCCATGGACACCCTTCCGTCTGACGACTCCGTTCAGCTCGGTTCCGATCCCCTCGACGTTGTCGAACACGTCCTGGCCGCCGAGAACCTCCCCTTCGACCGCACGGAAGACGGCGATCTCGCCTTCTCCCTGGCCGGCGACTGGAAGGACTACGAACTCTGGTTCGCCTGGCGGCCGGAGGGCGACTGCCTGCAGCTGTGCCTGTCCATGGACCTCACCGTGCCCGCCGAACAGCGGGCCGCGGCGCAGGAACTGATCGCCCAGGTCAATCCGCGGGTCTGGCTCGGCCACTTCGAGCTTTGGGAAGACGGCGAGGTGATCTTCCGGCACGGCATGGCGCTGATGACCGGCGAGCAGCCCAGCCTGGCCCAGGCCGCGGCGATGATCGATGTCGCCGTCGAGGGCGCCGACCGGTTCTATCCGGCCTTCGACTTCCTGGTGCAGGGCTCCAAGTCGCCGGCCGAGGCCATCGCGGCCTGCATGTTCGAGACCCTCGGCGAAGCCTGAGCCGCGCATCCGGGATGACACTGCCGGGGGCGGCCTCTACGGTCGCGCCATGATCACGCCCATCCTGATGCTGGGGGCCGGCCGGATGGGCGGCGCCATTCTCGAGGGCTGGCGCCGCGCCGACGCCTATCCCGCCGCCGACATCCTGATCGCCGATCCGCAGCCGGGCGAGGCCGCCCTGGCCGCCGCGGCGGCGGGCGCACGGCTCAATCCGTCCGACGCCGATCTGCTGGAGGCCAAGACCGTGATCCTGGCGGTCAAGCCGCAGGTCTGGCAGGCCACCGCCGCGCAATTCGCCTCGCGCCTGGCGTTCGATGCGGTGATCGTCTCGATCGCGGCGGGCGTGAAATCCGCGGACATCGCCCGCGCGTTCGGCGGCCGGCCGGTCGCGAGGGTCATGCCGACCACCGCGGCCGCCATCGGCCAGGGCACGGCCAGCCTCTTCGCGGCGGATCCGGCGGGCCTGGCCCGGGCGCGGGCCCTGTTCGAGCCTCTCGGCACGGTGGCGGAACTGGCCGACGAAGAGCAGATGCACGCCGCGACGGCCGTTTCCGGCTCCGGCCCGGCGTATCTCTACGCCTTCATCGAGGCCCTGGAGGGTGCGGCGACAGCCGCCGGCCTGCCGCCGCACGAGGCGGCGTTGCTGGCCCGCTCGACCATCACCGGCGCCGCGGCCCTGCTGGCGGAGTCGGGCGCGGAGCCGGCGGACCTGCGCCGCCAGGTGACCTCGCCCGGCGGCACCACCGAGGCCGCCCTCAACGTCCTGCTGGGCGCCAAGGGCCTGCCGATGCTGATGCGCGAGGCGGTGGTCGCTGCAATCAAGCGCTCAAAGGAACTCGGCGGCTAGGACCGGGTTTCCGGCCGCGCACCAGGAATGTGGCGCGCTTCGGCGAATGGACCACCTCGCGGGTGCGCACCTGCAGACCGAATTCCTTCATCCGCTCAGCCGCCTCGATCGCGGTCGTCGCGCCCGCCCCGGGGGACTCGAACTCGCCCACCGTTCGGAAGTCGCGGATCGACAGCATCAGATCGCCGCCGGGGCGCAGCACGCCGGTCATCTCGGCGAGCGCGTCGGCCTTTTGCGGCCACTGGTGATAGGAGTTCACCGCATAGACCAGGTCGAACTGCTCGTCGTCGAAGGGGAGCGCGCAGGCCTCGCCGCAGCGCAGGTCGAGCGCCGCCGTCCCGCGGCCCTTCTGCAGCCGGCGGCGCGCGGTTTCCACCATCAGCTCGGAGTGGTCGATCCCGGCCACCAGGCCAAGCGGCTTGCGCTGCGCCAGCATCTCCAGTGCGTGACCCGGGCCGAAGCCGATCTCCAGCACGGCTGCGCCGGGCGGCGGCTCCAGCGCCTCGACCGTGGCGCGATTCTGAATGGCGTTGCCGCGCTCCAGGAGCCAGCCCATCACCACACCCATGACGCCGCGGGGTTTCTCAGCCTGATGCATGCCCGTGTTCCTTGAACCTACACGAGATAGTGTCCGCCGGGCCTGCGGTCAGATGCAGCCGAAGATTAAATCGCTGTCATGCAGCGGTCGGGCACGCGGGATCAGCCGGGCAGGCGGACCACGGCGCGAAGGCCGCCCATGGGGGAGCGGGACAGCGTGATGTCGCCGCCGTGGCCGCGGGCGACGTCGCGGGCGATGGCCAGGCCGAGGCCGACGCCCTTGGTATTCTGGTTGCGCGCCTCGTCGAGGCGGCCGAACGCCTTGAAGGCGTCCTCGTAGCGGTCCTCGGGGATGCCCGGCCCGTCGTCGTCGACGAAGATCTCCACCCCGCCGGCGTTGCGCACATGGGCGGCGACCTCGACGTGTTCGCCGTGGACGGCGGCGTTCATGATCAGGTTGGAGAGCGCGCGCTTCAGCGCATTGGGCCTGACCTCGGCGCTGAGCTGCGGGTCGGCGACCACGGCCACCTCGGCGCCGGCGCGCCGCGCGCCCTCGCTCACCGTCTCGATCAGCTCACGCAGGTTGACCGTTTCGACCGCCTCGCCGCCCTCGCCACGGGCGAAGGCGAGGTACTCGTCGATCATATGCTCCATCTCGGCAAGGTCGCGCTTCATGGCCTCGTTGCGCTTGGACGGCTCGTTGAGCGCCAGCGCCAGCTTCAGGCGGGTGAGCGGGGTGCGCAGGTCGTGGCTGACCGAGGCCAGCAGCGTGGTGCGCTGGTCGATGTAGCGCTGAATGCGCGCGCGCATGTCGAGGAAGGCGGTGGCCGCGCGGCGCACTTCCTTGGCGCCGTGCGGCTTGAAGGCGATCGCCTCGCCGCCGCGTCCGAACGCCTCCGCCGCATTGGCCAGCCGCTCGATGGCGCGCACCTGGTTGCGGATGAACAGGATGGCGATGCTGGTCAAAAGGATCGTCGCGACCGTCATCCAGAGCACGAAGATGTGGCCCTGGGTGGCGAAAGCCCGGTCGCGCGGCGCCAGCACGCGCATCACCCCGCCCGGGACCGCCACGCGGATGTCGACGTAGGCCGGGTAGCGGGTGGTGTCGAACCAGAAGGGTTGGTCGAGACGCTGGGCGAGCGCCTGCTGCATCGACTGGTCTATCGGTGCGAAGATTGCGTGGTGTTGGCCCACGGGCAGCTTGCGGCCCGGCTGCAGGGCCACCGACAGGCCCATGGAATCCTCGGCGCGCTTGGACAGCTTGGCGAAGGCCGCCGGCGTGGGATCGTCGCGGTAGCTTTCCACCGCCCAGGCCACGTCGCCGGCCAGGCCTTCGGAGAGGCGGCTGGTGACGGTCTGCCAGTGAGCGTCGAAGAACACGTAGGTGACGGCGATCTGCATGATCGCCACAGGCAGCACGATGATCAGCAGGGATCGCCCGAACAGGGTCTTCGGCATCTGCCGCTTGATCCAGCGGCCGATCACGCGCGGGCTTCTGGCCATCTAGTCGGGCGCCAGCCTGTACCCAATGCCGCGCACCGTCTGCAGATAGCGGGGCGCCTTGGGGTCGGCCTCGATCTTACGCCGAAGCCGCGTCACCTGCACGTCAACTGCGCGGCCGGAGGGATCGACGGCGCCGTTGGCCAGCTCCATGCGCTCCACCGGCTCGTGCGGGGTGCGCGCCAGCTGGCGCAGCAGGGCCACTTCCGCCTCGGTCAGGCGCACCGGCTCGCCGTCGCAGACCAGCTCTCCGCGCTCGGGGTCGAAGGTGCACTGGCCGAGCAGCAGCGGCCCGTCGGAGACCGGGCGGTCCTGGGCGCGGCGCAGGATCGCCTCGATGCGCAGCAGGAGTTCTTCCGGCTCGAAGGGCTTGGCCAGATAGTCGTCGGCGCCCAGCTTCAGGCCCTCGATGCGATCGCTAGGCGCGCCCATGGCGGTGAGCATCAGGACCGGCGTGCGCCCGGCGGGCCCACGCTGCTCGCGCAGCCACCGGGTCAGCGAGAAACCGTCCTCGCCCGGCATCATCACGTCGAACACCGCCAGGTCGAAGTCGAAGCTCTCGATCAGCTTGCGCGCGCCGGCGCCGCCGGACGCCGCGGTGACCCGGAACCCGGCCCGCGCGAGGTATTCCTTGAGCAATTCGCGGATGCGGTCGTCGTCGTCGACAACCAGCAAATGGCGTGATCGGGCGGGCGCGTTCAAGGCGTGGCGCTCCAGCGGCCCGGTCCATTTTGTTTGACGCCGCGCGCTTCGGAGGGTTCTAGAGGAGTCTTCTGAAAGGAGGTCACCCTCTCATGTCTCTCGTTCCCTTCGACGACCGCGATGGATGGATCTGGCTGGACGGCCAGTTCGTGCCCTGGCGCGAGGCGACGGTGCACGTACTGACGCATGGCCTCCACTACGCCTCGGCGGTGTTCGAAGGCGAGCGGATGTATGGGGGTGAGATCTGGGAGCTGACCGCGCATACCGAGCGTCTGTTCAAGTCCGCGGAAATCCTGGACTTCGAAATCCCGTTCACGGTGGCCCAGATCGATCAGGCCTGCAAGGACACCTGCGCCAAGAACGGCCTCACGGACTGTTACCTTCGCCCGATCGCCTGGCGCGGTTCGGAGATGATCGGGGTCTCGGCGCAGAACACCAAAATCCACGTGGCGATCGCGGTCTGGGACTGGCCGAGCTACTTCAAGCCGGAAGAGAAGGCCAAGGGCATCCGCATGTGCTGGGCCAAGTACAAGCGCCCGTCGCCCGAGACCGAGCCCGTGCACGCCAAGGCGACCGGCCTCTACATGATCTGCACCATCTCCAAGCACGCCGCGGAGAAGGCCGGGTACACCGACGCCATGATGCTCGATTGGCGCGGCTACGTGGCCGAGTCGACCGGCTCCAACGTGTTCTTCGTCCAGGACGGCGTGCTGCACACGCCGACCCCCGACTGCTTCCTGGACGGCATCACGCGCCAGTCGGTGATCAAGCTCGCCAAGGAAAAGGGCTTCGAGGTGATCGAGCGCCACATCCGTCCGGAGGAGCTCGCGGGCTTCTCCGAATGCTTCGTGGTCGGCACCGCCGCCGAGGTCACCCCGGTGGCCGAGATCGGCGAATACACGTTCCGGCCGGGCAACATCTCGCTCAGCCTGATGGACGACTACGCCAAGATGGTGCGCCGTCAGCTCGTAGCAGCCTAGGCGCTAGACGGCGAAGCCGTAGGGCCGGGCGATCGGCTGGCCCTCGGCCAGCCGGACCGCGCCGATGATGCTGCGGACCAGCGCCCACAGCCAGGCGACGAAACAGATCACGCCGCCGGCCCAGACCATGGGAATGCCGATCAGCACGAGGCTGAGCGGGATGCCGACCAGCACGATCGCGCCGCCGATCCCCCACCAGATCAGGGAGATCCAGAAGGTGCGGATCAGGTAGGTGTAATGGCTGGCGTTCGCCGGGCCCGCGCTGCCGCGCACCACATAGGCCATGATCAGGCCGATGATCAGCGTCAGCCCGTGGAACAGGCCCAGGATGTAGAGCGCGTAGACCACCGCCGGCAGGGCGCGGTCCTCGGTGGCCTGGTAGTCGGCGCCATAGGTCATGGCAGAAATCTCCCGTGAGGGGCCAATCATGCCGCAACCGCGCCGCCGCGCCACATAAGGTTTCGTAAGAAATCAGTCGCGGACGCCTACGTCTCTCCGCCCGCGAAGCGGAGACGGAGAGGCGCTATTCGCGGACGACGGTGATCTCCACGCCGGCGGCCACGGCGTCGGGGGCCAGGGCCAGCGGCTTTTCGACCCGCACGCGGGCCTTGGTGACCCTTTCGTCCGCCAGGCAGGCCTGGGCCAGCCGCTGGGCGAAGGTTTCCACCAGGTCGATGTGGCCGCCGCCGGCGATCTCACGCGCCGCCGCCAGGATCGTCTCGTAGTTCAGGGTCTCGGCCAGCCGGTCGGCGCCGGCGGTGGGCACGTCCAGTTCGACGTCGAGCACCAGCGGCTGCACACGCCCGATCTCGTGGCGGTAGACGCCGATCGCAGCCTGCACCTTCAGGCCGGTGACGAACACCTTGGTCATGGCCGTCCGCACCTGTCCCGCCACGCTCATCCGTCCTTGTGCGAGAGGTGCTGGCCGGCGTCGACCGCGATCATCTGGCCGGTCACCGAGGGCGCGTCGATCAGGTAGCGCAGGGCCTGCGCGATCTCCTGCGGCGTCACCGCCCTCCCCAGCAGCGTCGCGGCGGCCTCGGCGTCGAACGTCGCCTGGTCCTGATGGATCGAGGGCAGGGTGGGGCCAGGGCCTATTCCGTTGACCCGGATGCGCGGCGCCAGCGCCTGGGCCAGCATCCGTGTGGCGTCCCAGAGCGCGGCCTTCGAGAGGCTGTAGGAGAAGAACGCCGGCCCCGGATTGAGCACCCGCTGGTCCAGCAGGTTGACGATCAGGCCCTCGCGTCCGGCCGGCAGACGCCGTGCGAAGACCTGGGACAGCACCAGCGGCGCGCGCAGGTTGGTCTCGATGTGGACGTCCCACGAGGCGCGGTTCATGTCCTCGAAGGCGTCTTCCTCGAAGACGCTGGCGCAATTGACCAACAGGGTGACCGGGCCGAGCTCGGCCTCCGCCTGGCCGACCAGGGCGACGGTCTCGCTCTCCTTGCGCAGGTCACAGGTGACAATCGCCGACTTGCGGCGGCGCGCGCGCACCTCGGCGGCGGCGGCCTCGGCCTCATCGTCCACATGACGGACATGGATAGCGACGTCGTAGCCGGCGTCGGCGGCGGCGCCCGCCAGGGCGCGGCCGATCCGGCGCGCGCCGCCGGTGATCAGGGCGCAGCCCCGTTCAGTCATTCAGGGGCCCAGTCATTCAGGGGCCCAGTCATTCGAGCGCCCTCCAGCCAGCTCAGTCGAGCCGGCCGAAGTCTTTGATGTTCAACGCGCCGATGACGACCAGGAAGACGAGGATGACGCCGATGGCGACCATGGAAGGCTCCAAAAAGTCAGTGGTCCGGCTTTAGCGAGCGGGCGGGGCCTTAGCAACTCGCATCGGCGCGCCATAGGTCCAAAGGCCGCTAAAGCCGCCGAAGAAGCGCAGCGCCAGCAGGCCCCAGACCGCCGCCACGCCCAGGCCCACCGCCGGCAGGCCTGCCAGGACAGTGTCGAAGAGCGCGATCACCGCAACGGCGGGCGCCAGCAGCACCAGACCCAGCGGCGTCGTGCGCCGCAGCGCCAGGGCGCCCCCGCCGGCCAGGAAGGTGACGGCCAGCAGCGGATCGATGAGGTGCGAAGCCTGGAGCGCCTCGTCGAGGGCCCTCGCCGCCGCCGTCGGCTGTGGCGGCGGCCCGCCGAGGCCGGTGGTCACGTGGACCGCGATCAGCGCGCCGGTGGCGAAGAAGAAGATCCCGAACAGCCAGCGAAGGCCGGTCAACGCCCTGTCCGCAAGTTCCATCGCGCGCCCCCAGCCCCCCACGAGGCGTCCAAGGGGACCACGGCGGTTTGGAGGGGTCAACGAAGGCAGGCCTTCGGCTGACGCCACGTCATGCGAGGGAATCAGGGAATCTGGCTTCCCCCCTTACCGCCGATCACTAAAATGGCTGGCGAAGCCGGGCGGGCCCCCGCCCCGGCGCCAGCGTGAAACGAACGATCCCGGGAGGACGCCATGCGCGAGTACCTGCAGTTCTACATCGACGGCAAATGGGTGGATCCCGTCGAGAAGAAGACGCTCGACGTCGAGAACCCCGCCACCGAACAGGTCGCCGGCAAGATCGCCATGGGTTCGGCCGCAGACGTCGACAAGGCGGTCAAGGCCGCCAAGAAGGCCTTCCCGGCGTGGTCACAGACCACGCGCGAGGAGCGCATCGAAGTGCTGGGCCGCATCCTGGCCGAGTATCAGAAGCGCTTCGGCGACCTGGCCACGGCCGTCACCGAGGAAATGGGCGCCCCGGCGTCGCTGGCCCAGCGCGCCCAGGTGCCGATCGGCATGGGCCACCTGTCCACCGCTATCGAGGTCCTGAAGACCTTCAAGTTCGAGGACGACCGCGGCCCGACGATGATCGTCAAGGAGCCGATCGGCGTCTGTGCGTTCATCACGCCGTGGAACTGGCCGCTGAACCAGATCGTCTGCAAGGTGGCCCCGGCCATCGCCACGGGCTGCACCATGGTGCTGAAGCCCTCCGAAGTGGCGCCGTTCTCCGGCCAGATCTTCGCCGAGATCATGCATGCCGCCGGCGTTCCGGCGGGTGTGTTCAACATGGTGCAGGGCGACGGCCCGACCGTCGGCGCGGCCATGTCCAGCCATCCTGACGTGGACATGGTCTCCTTCACCGGCTCCACCCGCGCCGGCATCGAGGTGGCCAAGGCCGCCGCCCCGACCGTCAAGCGCGTCGCCCAGGAACTGGGCGGCAAGAGCCCGAACATCGTCCTCGACGACGACGCCTTCGCCAAGGGCGTGGCCCGCGGCGTCGGCGCCATGATGCCCAACTCCGGCCAGAGCTGTAACGCGCCCTCGCGCATGCTCGTGCCGAAGACCCGCATGGACGAGGCGATCACCGTCGCCCGTGAGGCCGCCAGCCAGGTCACCGTGGGTGACCCGAACGGCAACAGCCAACTGGGCCCGGTGGTCTCCAAGACCCAGTTCGACAAGATCCAGGGACTGATCCAGAAGGGCATCGACGAAGGCGCCACCCTGGTGATCGGTGGCGTGGGCCGGCCGGACGGCCTGGACAAGGGCTACTATGTGAAGCCCACCGTCTTCGCCAACGTCACCAACGACATGACCATCGCCAAGGAAGAGATCTTCGGTCCGGTGCTGTCGATCCTGGGCTACGACAGCGTCGACCAGGCGGTCGAGATCGGCAACGACACCGAGTACGGGCTGGCCGCCTACGTCCAGTCCGGCGACCTCGACAAGGCCCGCAAGGTGGCCTCGCGGCTGCGCGCCGGCCAGGTGTCGATCAACGGCGGCGGCGGCGACATGATGGCCCCGTTCGGCGGCTACAAGATGAGCGGCAACGGGCGCGAGTGGGGCGACTTCGCCTTCCACGAGTTCCTGGAAACCAAGGCCGTGCTCGGCTACGCGCCGAAACAAGCCGCGGAATAGTCGGCGCTCACAAGCGATGGAGGGCCGCCCGCAAGGGCGGCCCTTTTTCGTTGGGCCTAGGCGGCGGCCGGTCGGCGGCGGAGCGCGGCGCCAGCCAGACCGAAGCCGGCGATCATCAAGGCCCAGCTCGTGGGTTCTGGGACCCCGCCGGCCGGGGTCGCCAAGGGGTCGTGGAAGCGGTCGTTCACCAGCCAGTCGCCCGCGTTCGCGGTGACTCCATCGGCCAGGTTGAAGGCGTCCGTCCCGGTCGGGAATTTGAAGCTGCCGCCGAAGTCGGCGGTCGCCGAGGCGCCCGGCCCGCCGCTCTCGGCGTTGGCCAGAAGGTCAAACTCGAACAGCACCGGCTTGTTCAGCTCGATCAGCACCATGGGTGTGGCGAGGCTGGCGTTGAAGCCCCCCGGGCCGATGACGCCGCCGGTCTGCTGCAGCGGGTTGCTGGCCTGGAATGTGCCGTCGCTGAAGACGCGATAGCTGAACTCAAAGAAGGTGGTGGCGATCCGAAGGATTCCATCCAGCTCGGCGTCCGCCCCGCTGAAATTCGGCACGCCCGCGGCGTTGAGGATCCCGTCCAGGACGACGTTCGCCGAAACATCCGCCACGGTGGCGTTGGGATCGGTCGAAGTGAAGAAGATGTCGTCCCGGAAGTGCGCGTCGGCGCGGGTGATAGCCGGCAGGGTTGCGCTGGTGAGGGTGGCCGCCGAAGCGCTGGCGCCGACGTGGCCGAAGCTCGATGTCGCCGCGGCGCTGGTCACGCCCAGGGCGCTGCCGCAGGTGATCGCGCCCACATGGCCCGGATTGGGACTGTTGAAACTCCTGGCGCCCCCGGTGCAGACGCCACCGATCGAGTCGTTGATCGTGGGCCCGGCGTGGCCGGAAAATTCCGCGGCCTGGGTGGCCAGCGGCATAGCCGCGACCAGGGCGAAGGCCGCGCCGGCGGCGGACAGGAACAAGGCTCTGGGCATCGAGGACTCCTGAACAGGACGCGGGGAGCTGCGGTGTGCGTGCCCCCTCCCGAGTACAACCCAGGCTAGCGCCGGGAGGCGGCCACCGCCCATTGGCCGAACGGACTAGCCCGATGGCCTAGTCCGGTTGCGGAGTTCGCGCAGACGGCGAAGATGGTGGCGGGGGAGGAGACGTCGGATGCTGCGTAGGCTGGCGGTCCATCTGACCGGGATCGCGGTGCTGATCGCGATGACGGCCTTCGGGCTGCACGTGGGCCGCGACGCACCGGTGCTGAACCGCGACCTGGTCGTCGCCACCACCGGCGCCTATGCGCTGATCTGGCTGATCCTCCTGACCCCCAGCGTCGGGCCCGACCCTGCGGCCCGCCTGCGCCGGCGGCGGAATGTTCGGCTGATCGGTCTGGGCGGCGCCCTGGCGATCATCATCTCGAGCTGGCTGATCGGCCCCTATGTGGACGAGGCCGACCGGCTGGTGGCGATCGTCTTCCAGATGGGCGCGGTCTCGATGCAGGTGCTGGGCTCGGTGCGCCGCGCGCCGGACCGCGGGCGGCCGGACCTGGTGCCGGTGATGATCCCGGCCTCGCTCGGCGCCTTCTACGCCGTCCATTGGGGTCCCTATTCGGCGGCGATCATTGCGTTTGCGATCACCTACGGCTTCGTCACCCTGACCCTGCGCGACGCCCTGCAGCGTGCGGTCGATCGGGCGGACACGGCGCGCGAGGCGGCGGAAGTGGCCCTGGTGCGCGTCGCCGCCGAGCGCGACGCCAAGACCCGCTTCCTGGCCTCAGCCAGCCACGACCTGGGCCAGCCGCTGCAGGCGGCGCGGCTGTTCTTCGACCAGGCGATGCGCGGGCGCGACGCCAAGCGGCGCCAGGCGGCGGCCCAGCGGGTCACCTGGGCGCTGGACTCCACCGAACAGCTGCTGCGCCAGATGCTCGACCACCTGCGCCTGGAGTCCGGAGCGGTCGAGGCGCATGTGGCGCCGGTGGCTGTCGGGCCGCTGATCGCCAGGATCGCGGAGATGAACGAGCCGGCGGCGCGGCTGGCCGGCATGGCGGTTCTGGCCCTGCCAACGCGGCTGACCGCGTTCGCCGACGTGGCGCTGGCCGAGCGCGTGCTGGGTAATCTGGTGGCCAACAGCGTGCGCCACGCCAAGGGCAGCCGCGTTCTGGTCGGCGCGCGCCGCCATGGCGACCGCGTGCGCCTGTGGGTGATCGACGACGGGGCGGGGATCGCCCCGGCCGACGCCGAGCATCTGTTCGACGACTATGTGCAAGGCTCCGACCACGGCGACGAGATCCGCGGCGGGTTCGGCCTGGGTCTGGCCTCGGCGCGGCGGATGGCCGGGCTGATGGGCGGCGCCGTGGGCCTCGACGCCAAATGGCGCGGCGGCAGCGCGTTCTGGCTTGAACTTAATGGGGCGGCAGCCAAAGCTCCCTGACAGTCCGCCGGCTTGAGGGGCGGAGCCGGGGCCGCGGCGTTCATGCAGACCTGTCTCATATGCGACGACCACGCGATGATGCGCGAGGCCCTGGCCGGCGCCGTGATGATCGGCTGGCCGGACGCGGCCGTGATCCAGGCCGCCGACTTTCCCACCGCCTGGACGGCCGCGGCCTCGGCGCGGCCCGACTTGATCCTGTCCGATCTGGTGATGCCGGGCGCCTCCCCGGTCGAGGGCGTGCGCCGGCTGCGCGACGCCGCGCCCGGAGCGCCGATCCTGGTGATCACCGGCAATGAGGAGGACGCAACACTCCTGGCGCTGTTCGACCTGGGCATCGCCGGCTTCGCGCCCAAGACCTCGAAAAGCGCGATCATCGAGGCGGCGATCCGGCTGGTGCTGGCCGGCGGCCGCTACCTGCCGCCGCGCATTGCCGAGCTGGCCGCCGGCCGGCGTGGACCGGGCGAGGCGCCGGAGGGCTACGCCACCGGCCCGCGGCTCACCGAGCGCCAGACCGACGTCCTGAAGCTGATCGCCACTGGCCAGTCGAACAAGGAGATCGCCCGCGACCTCGACCTGTCGCCGGCCACCATCAAGGCCCACGCCGCCGCCGCCATTGCGGCGCTGGGCGCGGTCAACCGTACGGAGGCGGTGATCAAGGCCAGAGGCCTGGGCCTGATCTAGGCGTCGCCGACAGGCCTGCGGGCTTGGGCCCAGGCGAGCACCGCCATCCCCGCCAGGGTCGAAATCAGCGAGCCGGCGATCACGCCCAGGCGCACCTGCGCCTGGTCCGAGGCGTCGGCGCCGGGGAAGGCCAGCTGGCCGATGAACAGGCTCATGGTGAAGCCGACGCCGCAGAGCATGGACACGCCCAGCAGCTCCACCCACTTCATGCCGGTGGGCCGCCTGGCGAGCTTCAGGCCGATCACCAGGCTTGCCGCGCCGAACACGCCCACCGTCTTGCCGACGACCAGGCCCGCGATCACGCCCAGCGCGACCGGTCCGGCGATGTCCGACAGCCCGAGGCCCTTCACCGAGAACCCCGCGGCGACAAAGGCGAACAGCGGCAGGATCAGGAAGGCGACATAGGGGTGCAGTCCTTCCATGAAGTCCTCCAGCACGCCCGGCCGCCCGGCCTTGCGCGCGCCCAGGGGGATGGTGGCGGCCGCCGCGACGCCGGCCACGGAGGGCGAGATCCCGGACTTCATCGTGAAGCCCCAGGCCAGCAGGAAGCCGATCGCGTAGAACAGGTAGGGCGCCTGGCGCCAGCGGCCCATCAGCGCCATGAGGATGATCACCACCAGGGCTTCGCCGGCCGCGGCCAGGTGGATGTTGTGGGTAAACAGCGCGCCGATCAGGCCCACGGCGCCCAGGTCGTCGACGATGGCCAGCGTCAGCAGGAAGATGCGCAGCGTCGGCGGCAGCCTCGGCCCGGCAACGGCGAGTGCGGCCAGCGCAAAGGCGATGTCGGTGGCCACGGGCACCGGCCAGCCCTGAGGTTCCCCGCCGGCGCCGGAGTTGATCGCCAGATAGATCAGCGCCGGCCCGACCATCCCGCCCAGGGCCGCCAGCACCGGCAGGGCCAGGCGCCGGGGATTGGCCAGCTCGCCCTTGACGATCTCGAACTTGATCTCGAGCCCGACGACGAAGAAGAAGATGGCCATCAGCCCCTCCTTCACCCAGTCGAGCACGCTGTGGGTCTCGGCGAAGGCGCCGATCTGCAGGGTGAAGGGCGCCTCGATGAACTCGAAGTAGAAGCGGGCCCAGGGCGAATTCGCCAGCGCGATGGCCAGCAACGCCGCGCTCGCCAGGATGGCGCCCGACGCGCTTTCGGTCCGCAGGAAATCGAGCGTGATCCGCTTGGCCATGGCTTCGGTTAGCATGGCTTCGCGCCCGCCGCTAAGGTATCCGGAAGGACCGCCCGCGAGAGGCGGCGGAGGGACATTTCATGCGACTGACCAAGCCCCGCTACGCGCCACTGAGCGACGCCGAGTTGACCCCGGAGCAGGCCGAGGCGCTGGAGCCCATGCGGCCCGGGCCGGTGCTCAACATCTTCCGCACCCTGGCCCGCGCGCCCAAGGCGCTCACTTGGTTCAACGCCTGGGGCGGCTACGTCCTGTCGCGGCGCAACGAGCTGCCGCCGCGCGAGCGGGAGATCGTGATCCTGCGCATCGGCTACCTCTGCAAGTCCGGCTACGAGTTCACCCAGCACACCCGCATCGGCCTGCAATCGGGCCTGACGGCGGACGAGATCAGCAACATCAAAAAGGGCGCCGGCGCCGGCTGGAGCGCGGCCGACGCGGCCCTGATCCGGATGAGCGACGAGCTGCACGCCGACCAGTTCGTCACCGACCCCACCTGGGCCGAACTCTCCGCCCACTTCACACCCAAGCAGTGCATGGATGCAGTGTTCACAGTCGGCCAGTACACCCAGGTCTCGATGTTCCTGAACACCTTCGGGGTGCAGCTCGACGACGGGCAGACCCTCGATCCGGACCTGAAAGGCTTCTGACCATGGCCGGGCGCGCGGACGGCAAGGCGGTGGTGGTGGTCGGCGCGGGCCAGACGCCCGGCGAAACCATCGGCAACGGCCGGGCCATGGCGATCCTGTTCGCCCGCGAGGGCGGCCGCGTGCTCTGCGTCGACCGGGTCGCCGAGCGTGCGGAAGAGACCGCCGCGATGATCGTGGAGGAAGGCGGCGAGGCCTATTCGTTCGCCGCCGACATCGTCAAGGCGGCCGACTGCGCCAAGGTCGTGGCCGAGGCCCAGGCCAAGCTCGGCCGCCTCGACATCCTGATCAACAATGTGGGCATCGGCGGCGGCGACGCCCCGGCCCACCGGCTGGAGGAAGGCGCGTTCGACCGCATCCTTTCCGTCAACCTCAAGGGCATGTGGCTGACCATCAAGGCGGCGCTGCCGGTGATGCGCGAGCAGGGCGGCGGCGCCATCGTCAACATCTCGTCCCTGGCCGCGCGGGCCGGCGGCATCCAGCTCGCCTATGAGGTCTCCAAGGCCGGGGTGAACCGGCTGACCACCTCGGTCGCCCAGTCCAACGCCCGCTACGGCGTGCGCTGCAACGCCATCGAGATGGGCTACATGGACACGCCCATGGCGGTCAGCGGCATCGCCCAGGCCAGCGGACGGCCGACCTCGGAAGTGCGCGCCGAGCGCGACGCCCGCGTGCCATTGCGCGGCAAGATGGGCGACGGCTGGGACACCGCGCATGCCGCCCTGTTCCTGGCCAGCGACGACGCCCGCTTCATCTCCGGCGCCATCCTGCCGGTCGACGGGGCCATGGGCACGCGGATCGGCTGATCAGATGACGTCCAAGCGCCCCATTCAACAAGATCCCATCGTCGCCTCACTCATGGATCGTCTGCGCCCAGGCTGGCGCGAGCGGGCTGAGGCGCAACGCTCGTGGTGGAAACCCGTTGAAGTGTTGCTGGTTATGGGGGTTTGGCTAGCCATGCTCGCGTGGATATGGCGCTACGGACTGTGGTCTATGCACACCATGGTTCATCCGCATCCGGCCCAGACATTCGCAGACTACCAGCAGCACGGCGCTTCGATCTTCCTAAATCTCGGGGCTATAGCCGTTGGCTTGCCCTTGTTCTGCTTGGCTGGTGTGGGGATGAACTCGCTGGTTTCGCTCGTTCCCCCGCTGCGAAAGCTGTCCGAGCGCGGCAGCGATAAGCTACCGGAGTTGACCATTGCCCACGCCAACCGCGACCTAGCGTGGGTTGGCCTACGGCTCGCCGTCGTCGCCGTGCCGCTGGCGCTGCTCGGGGCCGCCGCGCCGTTCTGAGGCTTTCACCCCTTTTTGCTCAGTGCTAGATTCGGACCCAGCTTGACGCGAGGCCCCATAATGCACCCGCGCTTCCTCTACGATCTGGACAATTGCGCCATCCTCGGCGCGCTCGAGGAGGTCGGCGACGGCTGGACGCTGAAGATCCTGCGTGAGGCGATCTACGGCCTGACCCGGTTCGACGACTTCGCCCGGGCGCTTGGCTGCGGCCGCGGCGTGCTCAGCGTGCGGCTGAAGGCGATGACCGCCGCGGGCCTGATGGAACGGCGGGCCTATGCCGAGCCCGGCCAGCGCCGCCGTTTCGAATATCACCTGACGGAGAAGGGCTGGGACGTCGTGCCCGCCTTGCTGATGCTCGGCCAGTGGCGCGAACGCTGGGCGCCGCCGGCCGAGGGGGCCGTGGCCCAGGTCACCGAGCGCGCCAGCGGCCGGCCGGCCCGGGCCATGCTGACCGCCGACCCGCGCGCGACGCCGCTGGCCATGGAGCAGATGCGAGTCGCGCTCGGCCCCGGCGCCCGGCGGATAGGCTAATGCCGATCTCCCCCGTCTATCGTCCCGACCCGCGGTTCCCGGAGCTCGGCCCTGAGTTCGCCGATCCGGTTCACGCCGAGGTCTTTCCGCAAACGATCCTGCGGTTCCGCAACGACCGGGCCGCCGCGACGGTGGGTCTGGACACCCTGACCGACGAGGAATGGATCGCTCACTTCGGCCGCTTCGAGCCACTGCCGGGCAACATCGATCCGCCGCTGGCCCAGCGCTACCACGGCCACCAGTTCCGGGTTTACAACCCCGAGATCGGCGACGGCCGCGGCTTCACCTTCGCCCAGATGCGCGAGGCGGGAACCGATCGGTTGCTGGACCTCGGGACCAAGGGTTCGGGCCGCACGCCGTGGTCCCGTTCCGGCGACGGGCGGCTCACCCTGAAGGGCGGCGTCCGCGAGGTCCTGGCGACGGCGATGCTGGAGGCCCTGGGCGTGCCGACCTCGCGCTCGTTCTCGCTGATCGAGACCGGGGAAGCGCTGGAGCGCGGCGACGAACCCAGCCCCACGCGGTCGGCCGTGCTGGTGCGCCTCAGCCATGGCCACATCCGGTTCGGCAGCTTCCAGCGCCACGCCTTCTTCGAGCGTCCCGACCGGATCACGGCCCTGACCGACCACGTCGTCGCCACCTATTACCCGGAGCTTGAGGGCGCCAACGACCGCCCCGTGGCGATGTTGGGCGCGGTGGTCGCCCGCTCGGCCCGGCTGACCGCACGCTGGATGGCGGCGGGCTTCGTCCACGGCGTGCTCAACACCGACAACATGAACATGAGCGGCGAGAGCTTCGACTACGGTCCCTACCGCTTCCTGCCGCACAACGACCCGAACTTCACCGCCGCCTATTTCGACACGGCCGGCCTCTACAGCTTCGGCCGCCAGCCCGAGGCGGTGTTCTGGAACCTGCAGCAGTTGGCTGGCGCGCTCAGTCTGACGGCGGAGACCGAGGCCCTGGTGGAGAAGCTGAACCTGTTCGGTGCCGCCTACCGCGCCGAGCTTACTACCGCCATGCTGGGCCGGCTGGGCGTGCAGCCATCCGGGACCGAGGCGGACGCGGCTCTGGTCCAGGCGATGTTCATGGCCTTCGCCGAGGGCGGCGAGCGGCTGCGCTGGGAGCCGTTCTTCTTCGACTGGTTCTGCGGCGACGAAGCCCGCGCGCTCGCCGGCGTGCGCGGCGACCTCTACGCCGGCGAGGGCTTCGCCGAGTTCCGGCAACTGCTGACGGGTTTCACGCCGGAGCGCCCGGAGCGGCTGGCCGATCTCTACTTCGCCCGGCCCGAGCCGGAGGAACTGCTGATCGATGAGATCGAGGCCCTGTGGGCTTCGATCGCCGACGCCGACGATTGGTCCCCGTTCTACGCCAAGCTTGCGGCCATCGAGGCGGCGCGGCTGGCCTGGGGTCTCAGCTAGCCGGCGCGGTTGTCGGGCGCGAGGCCCACTGGGCGAGGACGACGCCCGACAACGCCACCGCGGCGCCGGCTGTCTGCAGGGGCCCAAGCGCCTCGCCGAACAGCAGGAACCCGGCGTAGGTGGCCACCACCGGCTGCACCAGCACCACCACCGAGGCGAGCGCCGTCGGCAGGCGGCCCATGGCCCAGGCGATCGAGCCCTGGCCGGCTACGTGGACCATGCCGAGGCCAAAGCAGGCGGCTAGGCCCGCCAGGGTCGTCGGCAGGATCTGTTCGCCCAGCAGCAGGGCCGCGATCAGCAGCAGCGGCGCCCCGCACATGCCCGACCAGAACATCAGCCGGCTGGCCGCCTGACGCTTGCGCCCCTCGGCCATGGTCAGGAAGTAGAGCGCGTACCAGAAGGCCGTGGCCACCGAGAGGATGTTGCCGAGCGGGGCGTTCAGCACCGGTGCGCCATTGCCCTTGCCGATCCCCATCATCCAGGCGCCGGCCACCGCCACCGTCAGCGCCAGCAGGAACAGCGCGCGCGGCCGCTGCTTCAGGAAGATCCAGGCGAAGGCCGTCACCACCACGGGCGCGAGGTTCGACAGTACGGTCGAGGCGGCCACCGAGGTGTATTTGATCCCGTAGTGCCAGAAGCCCAGGTCGAGCGCGAACATCAGCCCGACCAGCAGGGCGATCGGCGTCGGCCGGCCCAGCGGCCCGCTCGCCCTTCGCGTCATCACCGCCAGCACGGGAAGCGCGAAGGCCAGTCGCCAGAACCCGGCCGCCGCCGGACCGGTGCCGGTGAACCGCACCAGGATGCCGGAGAAGCCGATCACGCAGGCGCCGAACACCAGCGCGGCCACGCCGCGCCAGCGGTCCGGATGTTCGGTTGCGATCACCGCCTCAGTCAAAACCCAGCTCCCGCCTCAGCTCGGCCGGGGTCATACCGCGTTCGCGCAGCTCCCGCAGCGTTTGCGCGCCATCGCGCTTGGCGAAGCGCTTGCCGTCCGGCCCGGCGAGCAGGCGGTGGTGGCGGTAGGCGGGCGTCGGCAGGCCCAGCAGCGCCTGCAGCAAACGCTGGACGTGGGTCGCCTCGAACAGGTCCTCGCCGCGGATCACTTCGGTGACGCCCTGCAGGGCGTCGTCAACCACCACGGCCAGGTGGTAGGCCACGCCCACGTCCTTGCGGCCCAGCACCACGTCGCCGCCGACCTCCGGCCGCGCCTGCGTGACTTCGCCGTGCTCCGCGAAGGTAAGTCCGCCGAACCCGCCCAACGCCCGCTCGGCCGCCGCCAGCGACAGGCGCCACGCGTAGGCCTCGCCGGCTTCCAGCCGCCGCCGCTCCTCGTCAGCCGGCAGGGCCTCGCCGCGGAACACCTCCAGCGCCCCGTGCGGCGCGCTCTCGATGGCCTCGGCCACCTCACGCCGCGTGCGGAAGCAGCGGTAGGTCAGGCCGCGCTCGGACAGTTCGCGCAGCGCCGCGCCATAGTCGGCCATGTGGTCAGACTGACGGCGGACGGGTTCTTCCCACGCCAGGCCCAGCCAGCTCAGGTCGTCGTAGATCGCCGCCTCATAGGCCGGCCGGCAACGCGTGCGGTCGATGTCCTCGATGCGCAGCAGGAACCGCCCGTCGGCCGCTCGCGCCGCCGCAAACGCCGTGAGCGCCGAAAAGCCGTGGCCCCGGTGCAGATAGCCGGTGGGGGAGGGCGCGAAACGGGTGACGAAGGACGGGTCGCTCACCCGCCAAGGTCTATTTGGTCTGGTGCGGCCGGCCCAGGCCCATGTGCTGGAAGATCGCTCGGAAGAACGCCTCTTCGCCGCCCAGAGCGTCCTTCAGGTGGGCGAACTGCTTGAAGCCCGACATCTCGGCCAGGCCGTGGGCCGAGCACCAGGCCGCGGTGGTGGCCAGTTCGATGTCGATGGGGTCCTTCGGGTCGGCGCCGCCCGCCTCGATCAGGGTGTCGCGCACCTTGCAGTAGGCGCTGTCCTTGTCGATCGTCGCCATGTCGCCGGGCAGGGCCTCGCGGTCGCGGGCGGTGTCGTACATGACGCGGTAGAGCGCGGGGTTGTCGCGGGCGAAGCAGACGTAGGCCACGCCGATCTCGTTCAGGGCCCGGTCCACCGAGGGCGCATGCGCCTTGGCCTTGGCAATCGCCTGGTCGAGCATGTCCCAGCCCTCGCCGGCGACGGCCTCCAGAAGCTCACCCTTGTCCTTGAAGTGATGATAGGGCGCCGCGGGGCTGACCCCGGCCTCGCGGGCCACGGCGCGGAGCGAAAGGGCGCTGGGCCCCTCGGCTTCGAGCAGCCGCCGGGCGGCGTCGATCAGGGCGCGGCTCAGGTCGCCGTGGTGATAGGGCCGGGCCTCGGCAGTTTGAGTTTCTCTCATCGCCATCACTGTAATTCTCTATCTTAGCGGCGTAAAGATGTCTTGAACGTGGCGAGCGCCCACCTATCTGAGCGTTGTTCAATTAGAAACAGCGCCCCCGCTCCCCAGGGGGTTCCAACTCAAGGTGTGTGTCAATGTCTGTCTCTCGCACGTCCCGTTTTGAACGGGCTCTGGATCGCTTCGTCCCCGCAGTGATCCTGTTCCTCGGCGCTTCGCTTTCCGCGGCCTTCGTGGTCGTCGGCGGCTAGAGCCTCCCCACTCTCCGCCGACCGGAGAAGGGGCCCTCGGGCCCCTTTTTCGTGGCGGGGTTGCGTGGGCGGCGGCCGACTCCCCTTCGGCCGCCGCCCACAGCTTCTCTGATGGCGCATACAGAAATGAATAGCTGCACTGCACAATTTCGTATCTAGGCACCGTTCAGATATGTGCTATCTAAACATCGTCCACATCGGACACGGCGATCGGCTCCCCCGGCCGCCGAATACCAAAAAGGAATAAAGTCATGTCGATCCAACTGAACCGCGCTCTGGACGTTCTGGTGTCCTTCGCCGTTGTCGCCCTGGGCCTGGCCCTGGCCGGCGCCACCGCCGTCGTCGGCGCTTAATTGATGCGATGCCGATAAGCCTCGCCCACGCAATCGACGTGTGGCGAGGCCCGGCAGGCTCTCCCGATCTCCGTGCTCTGCGTCATGGAGATGTCTCCGAATCTTTCCTATAGTGGCTCCCATCGCGGTCGAGCCCGAACCATCTGAAGAGGGCCAGCGCCGCCAAAATGCGTCGCGAACGAGGGCTAGGTCTTCAGTTCATCAGCGTATGACATCGGCGGATCCCGCCCCCTGACCCCCCAACGTGGGGAGGCCGCCCATGCAGGTGCTTAGCCGCCCGCCGTCCGGCTGGCCCGCCCTCGTGCTGAACGCCGACTATCGCCCGCTCAGCTACTACCCGCTCTCGCTGTGGCCCTGGCAGGACGTCATCAAGGCGGTCTTCCTCGATCGTGTGGACGTGGTCTCGACCTACGACCAGGTCGTCCATTCGCCGACCTTCGAGATGAAGCTGCCCAGCGTGGTCTCGCTGAAGAGCTACGTCACCCAGGACCGCCCGCCGGCCTTCACGCGGTTCAACCTGTTCCTGCGCGACGCCTTCACCTGCCAGTACTGCCGCGCCGGCGACGACCTGACCTTCGATCACGTGATCCCACGCTCCCGCGGCGGGCGCACGACCTGGGAGAACATCGTCACGGCTTGCGCGCGCTGCAACCTGACCAAGGGCGGGCGCACGCCGCGCGAGGCGCACATGCATCCCCGGCGCACCCCGCACCGCCCCACAGCCTACGAGTTGCAGGAACACGGCCGCCGCTTCCCGCCCCACCACCTGCACGAAAGCTGGCTGGACTACCTGTACTGGGACATCGAGCTGGAGGCTTAGCGCGTCACCGAGCGTTTTGGGTGTTCGCAACTCCTTGTCATCATAGACTTTTGGGAATTCACTCAATTACACTGAGTGACCTGGGCATGCGGTATGGCGTGATGACCAGGTGATGACCGAAGGCCGGTTGGGACATCGAGACCTCATGGAAACGTCTAACGACACTCGCAAGCAGGCATCGGTCATCACCATCTCCAAAGAGACGGTCGATCGGGCCAAGCCTGCGGCCACGCGATATGTGCTTTGGGATCGCCGGCTGAAGGGCTTTGGGCTGCGGGTCGAGCCGACCGGGGCCAAGAGCTACTTCATCCGGTATCGGGCTGGCGGTGGACGTCGCGGGGTGCTCCGCCAATTCAAGATTGGCGCTCATGGGAAGCTCACGCCTGACATGGCGAGAAAGGAAGCCGGCCGGCGCCTGGCTGAGGCTGAGTTAGGCGGCGACCCTCAGGCGACCCGGGTCACCCAGCGTCAGCAGCTGTGTGTTTCAGAGCTCTGTGAACTCTACATGGCCGAAGGTGTGGATGCGAAGAAGGCGAGTACGCTTCAGCTCGATCGCATTCGCATCGAGAGACACATCAAGCCACGCTTGGGCCGGCTTCCGATTGGCGACGTGCAGCTGCACGACATTCAACGCCTCGTGCGCGACGTCGCGGCCGGCAAGATAAAGGGCGAGGCGACGCCGCATACGCGAGGCGGACCTGGCGCGGCCGCTCGGACTGCCGGGTTACTTGGGGCGATATTCGGCTTCGCAGTCTCCCGCAGGCTCTTGGCGGACAATCCGGTGCGTGGCGTTTCGCGCCCGCGAGACGTTAAGCGTGAGCGCTTTCTCTCTCCTGCAGAACTAGGTCGCCTCGGGGAGGTGCTCGCCGACGCCGAGCAGACAGGAGCGAACGGTGCCCATGTCGCCATCATCCGGCTGCTGGCCTTAACGGGCGCACGAAAGAATGAGATCGCCCGATTGAAATGGACGGAAGTGGACGCCGATCGAAGCATCCTGAACCTTGGGGATAGCAAGACTGGTCCGAAGGCGATCCGCTTGGGTGCTGCCGCGCTCAGGATGCTTTCAGATGTCCCGCAGGCGCACCCGATCTGGGTGTTCCCAGACCCGGTTCACAAGAACGAGGCTATCAGGGGACTTGATTGGTTTTGGGTCACCATCCGCACGAGGGCCGACCTTCCGGACGTGCGCATTCATGACCTACGCCACAGCTTCGCGTCCGCGGGCTTGGCGACTGGGCAGGCGCTGCCGCTCATTGGGAAGCTCTTGGGTCACCAGCATGTGTCGACGACCGCCCGGTACGCCCATCTTGCAGACGATCCTCTCCGCGCCGCGGCGGACCGCATTTCGTCGACAATTGCTGGAGCATTGAACGGCGAGTCCTCCAACGTCGTTCACATTGGCAAAGCGCGGGCCGATGGGTAGCCGCCACCCCGCGTCACCAAGGCGTTGGGAGACTGCTGCGATACTATGGTTGCCGAGATCGCCGAACAGGGGGATATCACGCCAAGCAGCGGACGGTTGAGTAGTTCACGCGCTGCTAGGTCGAGAAGGCACCGCTCCGACCGCCCCTGAGCCCAGTCGAACCGTCAACGAGCCAGCGTTCGCGTGGGCAAAGCCGTAGCCGCCAATCGCACCAGGCATGTGTGAGCGGCGATCAATCCGTTCACCCCCTTCACTGAGACGGCACTCGCTTGTCTCTGGGAGCTCACACATGCCTGACAACTCTCGAATTCATGATCGCCAACAGTTCGTGGACGACCGCGAAGCGGCGTCGATCCTCAGCTTAAGCCGGAGCTATCTCAGACAGTTGCGCGTCGCCGGCGGCGGCTGCCGTTTTGCCCGGTTCGGCCGCGCCATCAGATATCAAGTCGGCGACCTGTTGGATTGGGCACAGGCCCAAGCTGTCGATTCCACTTCGGCGCAGAGCCGGATGTCAGGGGCAGGCGATCGCCAATGAACAGGCGACCAAATCCTAGGCTGGCGAAGCTCCATCGCTCCTACACAATTGCCGAAGCGGCTGTGCTCCTTGGTGTCCACGAAAACACTATCCGCGGATGGTGTCGACGCGGGCTCCGTCGATTGGACCGCAATGAACCCCACCTGATCCTTGGTGGCGACATCGACGCATTTCTAAGGAGCAAGAGGAGTCAAGTTCAGCTGGGGTCCGGAGAATTCTACTGCCTTGGCTGTAAAGAGCCGCGGCGACCAGAGCCAGGAACCCTTGTTGCGACGAAACAGCCGTCGGCAGCGATAAGGGCGGAAGCGGCTTGCAGTGTCTGCAGGGCTCGAATGTCGCGTCACTTCTCGCCCTCAGACTTTGAGGCGCTGCTTACGGCCCAACAACGAGGTGAGGACAACTCAACGGCTAAACCGCAGGCTCGTTCGTCGTGTCAGACATCCGCGCCAACAATCGCGATGACTCGTCACAATGAGGAAAACGAGCGACTGAAGCATCGGTATCTCGCGTGGCAGCGCGATGCTGGCGGCCTTGCCGAGGCCTCGCTCGATGTCGCAGCTTATGCATTGCACCTCTTCGAGGAGTCGACGGGGTACGCGTCGTTCCGCACGTTCGGGAAGGCGCAGGCGCTTCACTTCAAGGTAGTCCTCGAGTCGCGCAGCCACCCACATACTGGTCGCCCACTGAACCTGGTGACCATCTATGGCTATCTCGGAGTGGCGGTTACCTTCTTCAAATGGCTCGCGAGTCAACGAGGGTTTCGGCGCCTGATAACGCAGGATTCCATCCAGTACCTTCGTCTGACTCAAAAGCAGGCAAGAGCCGCCACATCGACAGTCGCGAAACCCGCGGCAACACCCGCCCAGGCGAGGGCGATCGTCGAAGCCATGCCGGGCGAGAGCGTCTGCGATCGGAGGGACCGAGCCGTCATATGCTTGATGGTACTAACCGGCGTGAGAGACGGCGCGCTCATCACCCTTCGAAGGAAGCATCTCCTGGTCTCAGGGAGGCGCCTCTTGCAGGACGCTAGAGAGGTGGCGACCAAGCGGTCCAAATCGATGGACACCCACTTCTTTCCAATGGGCGAGTTCTATGAACAGCACTTGCTCGACTGGGTAGAGGAGCTCGAACGGCTTGGATTTGGTCCCGAGGATCCGCTCTTCCCCGCAACCCAATTGGAACAGGACAAAGCGCAGCGACTATTTGCTGGCGGCCTTTCAAAGGTGGGCTGGGCGACGTCTGGGCCGGTCCGCGCTTCGTTTCGGAAGGCCTCCCAGCGGATCGGCTTGCAAGGGCTGACGCCTCACTCACTTCGCCGGACGTTGATGATTGAGGCGTATGACCGAAACCTCGCGGGCGAAGAGCTTAAGGCTTGGAGTCAAAACCTGGGCCATGACCACCTCGCCACGAGCTTGAACTCCTACGGCAGGCTCAGCGCTGATCGGCAGGCCAGTATCATCCGGCGCATGTGGAACACCGCCCACGCCGAGGGTTCTACGGAGAGGGGCCCTCCCCCCGGGTGGGATGATCCGGATCTCGTGACTGCGATCGCGGCCGCCATCTCAGAACATGTGCGGAGGAAGCGCGAGGAGGAGAGTTGACCCTCCAGCCGGCCGGGTCCGTACCTCGATGACCGCCCGCAGGTCATCGAAACGCGCGTGGGCGCACCCTAAGTCGTTTCGCTATTCAAGGGTTTACCTTGGATGCGGCGGTGTTGGACTCGCGAGTCAGGCCGCGGGGTCACCACATGGTCACCCCGCGCCCTAAGGTTTCACGCACTCGAAGGTCATCGTGCTGTTCCAAACGTTATGGTCGGTGACTCGCGCGATCCTTCCAAATTGCTTGCAGTGAGCATCGGCGATCAAGAAGGCCTTTGCCCCTTGGTCCGCGGTGGAAACACCTCCCTCCGCATGACCGACCACCCCACCAGCCTCGTTGCCGGCGATCAAATTCGGCGCGCATCCCGCGAGTAGGATTGCCATTGCAAGTCCGGGGGCGACGACGTTCGCGGGTCTGCGCAGCTTGCTCAATTCACGTCCCCCAAGAGAGCGCGTCGTGGGTAGCCGCGTTGACCGATCGCCACCCAGAAAAACCCGATCTGGGTTATCCCAATTTGGGTTTTAACGGAAGGGCCGTGCTTCACAAGGCCGGCCGATGCCCTCATCAATCTTTGCGGAGCGATACATCGCGGTGGTCGAGGTGCTGTTGGCTGCACGCCAGGAAGCTGGCGTTACGCAGGCACAATTGGCCACGCGAATGAGCCGCCCCCAGTCTTTCGTTTCCAAGGTGGAAAGGCGGGAGCGCCGAGTGGATCCGGTGGAATTTCATGACTGGGCAATCGCGCTGGCGCTCGATCCGGTCCAGTTGTTCCAACGACTCGCCGGACGGCTAGAACGCGACGAGCGATCCTGACTCAGGGCTGACGTTCTGCGCGTCCGTTTCTCGGGCAGCCGCAGCTTTACGGGCTTCAGCAACGGATCGGCCGCTGCGGCCGCATCGCAATCGAAATGGATCACGACGGGCAATCTCTGGCAGGGAGCTCACGACGACGGAGCCTGGGCCGAAGCCTCAGTTTTGGTCGGCTTGGTTGTGTAAGTTCGGCGTACAAGCCAGACCTTCAATAAGGCGCAAGGCCGCTTGGCCGGCTTTGGCTTCGCACTCCCATATCGTGACCACCTTCCACCCATCCGTTCGAAGCGCCGCCGCGACTCGATCGTCCCGCGCGCGATTGGCGGCGAACTTGGCTTCCCAAAATGCCGTCCTGGTCTTTGGCGTAGTCGCTCGTCCACAGCCTTCATGGCGATGCCAAAAACACCCGTTCACGAAAACAACCGTCCGATGCCGTGGAAGTACAATGTCAGGCGAACCCGGTAGATCGCGCCGATGTAGTCGAAACCGTAGGCCCGCGGAGTGCAATTGCCTGCGAACCGCGATCTCTGGTGCCGTTCCCTTAGTCTTGACTCGCCGCATGAGCGCGCTGCGCGTCGGATCGATCGGCAGATCCCCCTCCGATTGGGGTGGGTGAGAATCCGTGGGGGAGCGACTCAAATCTACGCCTCGGGCAAGGCAGTCCAGGCACTAGGTGATTGATAGCATCGCGAGCGATCTGGGAAAGGGTGCAGATCGGGCCGAGATGTATGATGCAGGGCTGACGGTCGGCCTCTACGCCCGTGGGTGGTGCCGAGCATGAAGTCGCATCTCGCTTGCATTAGCCTCTAAACCGAGCCGAGAGTGGGCTTGGGTGGAGGCAAAATGAACCATGGGGGTATGGCGGGACGATTTGTGTTCGAGTCGCAGACGATCGGCGGTGATCGCGATCGTTTTGAATGTCTGACGCTCTGACACCTTCACCGCCGGTGGAGCGGGCTGGCGTTGAAAGCGTCGCGGCCGAGATGTTGGCCGCCTTCGCCCTGGCCGACGGTGAAATCCACCCCGCCGAAATCGAAGTCATCCGCGGTGCCTGCTCGGACTGGGGCATTCCGTTCGAGCGCGTCGAGCGGGCGCTGGCGGAGCATGCCGCGGAAGGCGCGTCAGAACGTTTCCTGGCCTGCGCCGCCGCCGCCGCGGTCGAGGACCGGGAAATCCTCGCCGCCGTGCTCTGCGACATCGCCGCGGCGGACACCCGCCTCGACGACCGGGAGGCGGAACTCCTGGGCGCCCTGCACCGGGCCTGGGGCGTGCCGATCACGTTCCTCAATCGCGCTCTGACGTGGGACGCCGAGCAGCTCGAGGTCATCGAGGCGCCTCGGCGCACCTGCACCCTGGTCTCGGCGGGACCGGGGATGGGGAAGACCGCCGTCGCCTGCGCGCGGGTCTCGAACCTGATCGAGAAGCAGCACGTCGTCGATCAGAACATCTGGCTGGTCAGTTTCACCCGCGCGGCCGTGGGCGAGCTGAAGGCTCGGATCTCGGACCTGGCCGAACGGCCAGGCAACGCCATCGACGTGAAGATCTGCACCATCGACAGTCAGGCCTGGAAGGTCCGCTATGGATTCACGGAAGTTCAGGCGCAGAAGCTGTTCGGAGGCTTCGAAACCGGCGTCGACCAGGCCATCGCCTTGATGAAGGAGCGGCGCGAAGACTTCCAGGAGGCGTTCGCCGACCTGGAGCACATCCTCATCGACGAGGCCCAGGACATCACCGGCGCGCGGGCGCGGTTTCTCCTCGAGATCCTGAGCCTGGTGAGGCCCGATTGCGGCGTAACGGTCTTCCACGACCCGGCTCAGGCGATCTACGACTACGCGCTCGAGGGCCAGGATCCCGTGCGGTTCGTCGACGAGCTCAAATTGCGGCTCGGCGCCCGGCTCGAGGAGCGTTCGCTTCGCAGCATCCATCGCACCAACGATCCGGTGCTGTTGAAGCTGTACGAGGACCTTCGGCTCGACATTCTGGAGAACACCGCACCCGGACCGCTGGAGTTCAAGGCGCGGGCCGCGCTCGTTCGGGATGCGGCCGGCGGCAGCGAGGCCTTCGACGCGGAGCAATTGGCGGATTACGCCAACGCCCTCGTTTTGTTTCGTCGCCGAGTCGAGGTCATCCAAGCCTCGGCCTTCATGGCGGCTGGACACCTGCCGCATCGCCTGCGGATGTCGAACCTGCCGCGGGTGATTGATCCTTGGGTGGGTATTCTCTTCCACGCCGAAACCCGGGACCTCATCGAGTTTGCCGATTTCGAGGCCCTGGTCGTCAAGGCGTTCACCGCGTACGGCGCGGCCAAGTTGGGCGGCCTGAGCTACGACGATTTCGTGGACGCCAAGTGGCAGATCCTGCGTCGGATCGGCAGCGCCGGGCCCAAGACCAAGGCCGTGAGCCTTCTGCAGCTGCGGGCGCGGCTGAGCGAGAGCACGCCGGACGAATTGAGCTCGCCCGACCTCGGCGAGGGCGGCCCCATCCTCGGGACGATCCACGCCTCCAAGGGGCGCGAAGCCGACCACGTCGTTCTGAACATCGGCAAGAACTGGGGCGCACGCGAGGACGGCGGATCCGATCACGGAGAAGAGTCCCGGGTCCTGTTCGTCGGCGCCACGCGCGCGAAGTCGCGCCTTTCGGTCCGGGACGGCCTGGCGCTGCCGTTTTCGTCCAGCATCGACGACCGCCGCTGCTATCGTCCGAATCTGAAGTGGAACAATGCCGCTCAGGTGCAGATCGGCTTGGCGGGCGACCAGGATTTCCGCTCGATCGCCGAGCGCACCTTCAGTGTCTCCGCGCTCCTCGATCTCGACCTCCCGGCGCATTGTTCGGCGGTCATGACGAGCGGGCCGCCTTGGACCTATCAGGTGGCGGCGGACGACGGTCGATGGCTGGGTCGGCTGACTCCGGCCGTGAACTCGGACCTGTTCAAGTTGGCGGAACTGCGCCTGAAGACGAAGGGCCGACCCCCCAAGGAGCTGCGCGACCTGTTCATCCTCGGCTTCACCACCGTTGTGGAGCGACCGGGTCCCGCGCCGATCGGCAGCAAACTCGCGCCGCCGTTCGACCGGTCCGGCTTTTGGGTGGCGCCCATCATCGTGGGATTCCCCACGGCCTTTTGCCAATGGCCTAGCGCACGATGACCCTCGCCCGAGACGCCCTGATCCACCGCGTGCTGGAAGACCTGATCGGCCCGAAGGCGGGCCCCGAGGAGGTCATCGACGAGCGTCCCACCGGGCGCTACCTGACCGCGATCCTGTTTCCGCAGCAGACCGAATTCACCGAGGAGGAAGACGAGACGGTATCTTCGGAGAACGGCGGCGGCGCCCCGGAGGTGTCCGAGGAGGCCGCCGAAGAGGTCGCGCTCCTTCGAAGCTTCAAGCCCTCGACCTGCGGATTCTCGTTCGCCATCCGCTCGGAGACGCCGCCCGTCGTCGCCTTGACGGTCGAGTACGCCCGCTACCGCGCGGCGACCGAAACCGGCCCGCCGGCGGAGGGGGTCGACGTCGCCGCGCAGGTGCCGGTCGCCGCGTCGCGGCGCGGCGCGATCGACTGGCGCCGCGAGCCGCACCGGTTCGACTTGGTCGTGAATCTGGACGACGCCGCGCAGCCGCCGGACATCGCGCCGGGCTTGCGACTGCATCGCCGCGTCGTTCGCAACGACGGGCTGTGGATGGTGACGCTGCAGTTCATCAATCAGTATCAGGAGGTGAGGGGCGAGGTGGGCCCCGCGCCTTCGGAGCTGGTGGTCGTGGACTTCGTCGCCCGCGAGGAAGCCGCCTTCATGCAGTTCGCCGCCACGGCGCGGTGCAAGGTGGGGACGTTCGCGCCTCGGCCGCAGATGGTTCGCGGCGGCGACGAAGACCAGGAGATCGCGGAGCTCATCTACCGCAACGTGAAGGAATACGCCGTCGGACACACCTGCTCGGCGGAATGGGAACAGGTTCCCCCGGGTAGCGCGCCGAGTTGGGTCGCCACGTCGTGGGCGCCGTCGAGCGTGGTCCGCCGCATGGACGCCGCTGGCGATCCGGCCCTCGCCCGGCGCATCGAAGCCACGCCCTTGGGCTCCCTGCACGCCTTGGACATGGCGTTCGCCTCGAAGTCGGATCTGCTCGCCACCCTGGCGGCCATCCCGGACGGATACGAGGCGTGGGTTGCGGAGCGGGAGGCGGAGGTCGCGACGCTGCCGGACGATCTTCGGCCCCGGGCCCGCCTCAACATCGAACGATGCCGGCAGGCCGCGACGCGGATCCGCGACGGAATCGCGTTGTTGCGCGACGACGAGGCCGCTTTGGCGGCCTTCCGCCTGGCCAACCGCTCCATGTATGTGCAGGCCGCCTGGGCGAAGGAGGACATGAGCGCCCACCGCCACGGGGAAGGCGACGAGACCGTCCCCTTCCGGTGGTTTCCCTTTCAGGTGGCGTTCGCGCTGCTCTGCCTGGCTTCGGCGTCGGACCGGGCGCATCCGGATCGCAAGATCTTCGATCTGATCTGGTTTCCCACCGGGGGCGGCAAGACCGAAGCCTACCTCCTGCTGGCGGCTTACGTCCTCTTCCTGCGGCGCCTTCGACACGGCGACGGCGGGGCCGGCGTCGGCGTCTTCATGCGCTACACCCTGCGGACCCTGACCGTTCAGCAGTTCCAGCGCGCGTCGGCCTTGATCACGGCGTGCGAACAGCTGCGTCGCACGTCGTCCCAACCCCTCGGAGACGTCCCGTTCTCCATCGGCCTCTGGGTCGGGCGCGACAGCACGCCCAACGACTTCCAGGCCGCCCGCAACGCGCTGTTGGAACAGGACCCGCCCTCGTCACCCCGCCAGCTGATGGACTGTCCGGCCTGTCGACGGCGTTTGCGATGGGAAGCCTCGGAGGCCGAGGAGACCGTCGGGTGCTTCTGCGACACCGAGGGATGTCCGTTGGCGGGCGCGTTCGGTCGGCTCCCGGTGGTAACGGTGGACGACGAACTCTATCGTCGGCCCCCGTCCCTGCTGATCGGCACGGTCGACAAGTTCGCGCAGGTGGTGCGTCAGGGCGCCTCGTCGGCTCTGTTCGGCCTCGCGCCGGGATGTCGCCGGCCCGATCTGATCATCCAGGACGAGCTGCATCTGATCGGCGGCCCGCTGGGATCCCTGACGGGCCTCTACGAGGCCGCGATCGACGAGCTCTGCAGCAGCCCCGAGGGGCGGCCGAAGATCGTCGGGTCCACCGCGACCATCCGACGCGCGGAGGAGCAGATCCGCCTGGTATTCGACCGCGGGTCCTTCCAGTTCCCGCCGCCCGCGCTCGACGCCGACAATTCGTGCTTCGCGCGCGTCGACGCCGCGGACGCCGGCCGGCGCTACATCGGCCTGACCACGGCCGGCCGTTCCGAGAAGTTCGCGCTGCAGTCGTTGTCCGCGTCGCTACTGCAGGGTGCGGCGGACGCGTCGCTGGGGTCGGAGGCGGAGCGGGATCCCTATTGGACCCTGGTCGCCTACTTCAACTCGCTGAAGGTGTTGGGCGGCGCCCTCGTGCTCATGGAGGACGACGTCCGCATCACCGTGGGGGCCCTTGCCCAGCAGCGGTCGGAGGTCGCGCGAACCCTCGAGACTCCGCAGGAGCTGACCAGTCGAAAGAAGTCCGCCGAGATTCCCGAGATCCTCGGGCACCTAGCCCGCTCGATCGGCGACCCGCTCTGCGTCGACACGCTCCTGGCCAGCAACATGCTGAGCGTGGGCGTCGACATTCCCCGTCTGGGTCTGATGGCGATGAACGGTCAACCGAAGTTCATGGCTGAGTACATCCAGGCCACCAGCCGCGTCGGTCGCCGCGCGCCCGGTCTCGTCGTGACCCTCTACAACAACAACAAGATCCGCGACCGCGCACACTTCGAGGCCTTCTGCGCCTGGCACAGCGCCATCTATCGCGGCGTCGAGCCGTCCAGCGTGACGCCGTTCGCTCCGCGGGCCCGCGACAAGGCGCTGCATGCGCCGCTGGTGGCCCTGGTCCGCCACCTGGTCAGCCCCGACACGCCCAAGGTGCCCGCCAACCGGGCGGGGGACGTCGTCGCCCTGTTGAACAGGATCATCCGCCGCGTGCACGACGTGGACCCGGAGGAGGCCGGCTCGGCGCGCCTGGAACTCGAGCGGTTCCTGGAGGAGTGGCGGACCCGCGCCGCCAACGGACAACTGAACCGCTATTGGGACGATCGCTTCTTCAACCGCGCGCTCCTGATGTCTGCCGAGACGGCGGCGGCCCGTCGCGCGACCGGTCGCCAGGAGGCGGCGGCCACGCCGACCCCCAACAGCGTGCGCAACGTCGAGCCCAGTGTCCAATTCGTCCTGAAGGAGTGGGTCGATGAGCCGCTCTAATCGTCTCGGCCAGGTTCGCCGCAGTCAGGTGCTTGGATATGGACCGGGCGCCATCATCGACTTTCGCGCCGGCCGGGACGGCGGGGGCCCGATCAGCGTCATCGCGGCGTCGTTGGAGAGCTGGGACGAGACGGCCCGACCGAACGGCGCCAACGATCCACAGATAATCTACGAGGAGCGTCTGCAGCGGGTCCTGGGCAAGCAATTCTTCCGGTTGCCGCCCGTCGACGACAGCGACGACGAGGCCTCACTGAACCGCTTCCTGCGCGGTTACCGCTTCCCGAGCTGGCTGCAGTGCCCGGTCTGCAAGGAGCTGAAGCGGGCGTCCCAGTGGGCTCGGGAGATCGGCGACCCGTCGCGATGGTGCGCGCCCTGCAGCGCGGTCGCCGAACGGCGGGTGTTCGCCGTGCCGACGCGCTTCGTGACCGCCTGCGAGAACAGCCACGTCGACGAGTTTCCGTGGCGCTGGTGGCTGCGGACCCGCAGCGGCGCGGCGCCGGCGCCCTGCGACGGCGAGGACGGCGAGCGCGTCTGCAAGCTGCACCTCGAAAGCGTCGGGGGTAGCGGACTGGAGGGGCTCGTGCTCAGCTGCCGAGCGCCCGGCTGCGGCGCCAGGGCGTCCATGGGCGGGGCCTTCTCCGCCGATGCGCTGAAAGGCCTGGCGTGCACGGGCCGCAGACCCTGGCTCACGCCCCACGCCTGCGAGTGCACGGCGTCGCCGCGCACGCTGCAGCGCGGAGCCTCCAACCTCTATTTCCCCGTGACCTATTCCACGCTCAGCATCCCCCCGTGGTCGGACCGGATCCAGGAGGACATCCGATCCGTCTGGGAAGCCCTCAAGATGCTGCAGGAGCCGGTGCTCTCGACGATGATCCAGAGCCTCGGTCTGACGCAGGCGGCCCAGCATGGAATGACCCCGGCGGACTTCGAGGCGGTGGTGCGCCAGCGCCTCCAGATGGACAACAACACCAGCCTGGAGAACCTGCGGGTCGAGGAGTACGTGCGCCTCACTGCGGCCGGCCAGGGCGACAATCCGACCTTCCAGGTGAAGCAGGAGGACGTGCCGGCCAGCCTGGCCGACGTCGTCGAGCGGATCGCGCGGGTGGAGCGTCTGCGGGAAGTGAGGGCGCTCACGGGCTTCAAGCGGATCTATCAGCCGGTCTCGGTCGACGAGGCGGGCCGCGGTGAATTCGGGGATCTGTGCAACCCGGCGGCGCCGCGACCGTGGTTGCCGGCCGCCGAGGTGCGCGGCGAGGGGATCTTCGTCTCCCTTCGACGAGCCGCGCTCGAGGCCTGGATCGCCGATCATCCCGCCGTGGTCGAAAGCACCGATCGGATCAACGTGGCCCGCGCCCAGCAGTGGGCGCTCAGCTACGGCGACGCGGGCGAGCCGCCGCGCGTGACGCCGGTCCTGCTGCTGATCCATTCTCTCGCTCACGCCCTCATCAAGCGCCTGTCGTTCGAGTGCGGCTACGATGCGGCCTCCCTGCGGGAGCGCCTCTATGTCGGCCAGGAACCTTGGATGGCGGGTTTGCTGATCTACACCTCGACCAGCGACGCCGACGGCACGTTGGGGGGGCTCGAACGTCAGGGGAAGTCGGCGCGGTTCGAGGCGATCCTTCGCGCGGCGCTGCACGACGCGGTGTGGTGCTCGTCGGATCCGTTGTGTCGGGAGGGGATCTCCAGCACCTCGGAGAACCTCAACCTGGCGGCCTGCCACAGCTGTCTCCTGCTTCCCGAGACCTCCTGCGAGGAAGGCAATCGCTTCCTCGATCGCGGCATGCTGGTCGGTGCCGCCGGCGGCGGCGGGTTCTTCGACACCTTGGTCTCGCCGGCCGACGCGGAGATCTGAGCGTGGGGCCGAGGATGGTGCCTCCGGCGCTGCCCGCGGCGATCCGCGCCGATCCGAAGCGGTCGGCCGAAATCGGCGTCTACGACGCCCTTTCGGCGGACCCGCTCCTGAAGGGTTTCACGGTCTGGTATTCGTCCAAATGGCTGGCGGCGCACGAGGGCGTCCTGCGCGACGGCGAGGCCGATTTCATCGTCGCGTCGCCCCAGATCGGGTTCATCTCGATCGAGGTGAAGGGCGGACGCGTGCGCCGCGAGGCGGCCTCCGGACGTTGGACCAGTCGCGACCGCGACGAGCACGTCCACGACATCGCGGATCCCACCGAGCAGGCGCTCAAGTCCAAGAAGGTGCTCCTGAAATACCTGATCGATCACTGGGTCGGGCCGGCGCCCTTCATCTGGAACCGCCACGGGGTCGTCTTGCCCGGCGGATCGCGGCCCAAGGCGGTGTCGGACCTCGGTGCCTCCATGCCTTTGGACATCTTCGCCTTTCACGAAGACATGTCCCACCTCGGGGCGCGCATCCTGCAGATGATGGTGTGGCAGCCGGACGGATTGCGCCGGAGCCCCGGAGGCTTCGGCGAGCCCGGCATTCGCCTCATCGACCAATTCTACGGCCGCGACGTCGCCTTCGACATTTCCCTGAAGGGTTCGATCGAAGGCACCGATGCGGCGATCCTGCAGCTGACCCGGGAGCAGCATCGCCTGCTGGACGCTCTGCAGTTCATGCCGCGCGCGCATTTCCAGGGCGGCGCGGGCACGGGCAAGACGACCCTGGCCGTCGAGAAGGCGACCCGGCTGGCCGCGGAGGGCGCCGCGGTCCTGCTGCTCTGCTTCAACCGCCCGCTTCGCAACCACCTGCACCGGGGCGCGGCCGGGGCGGGCGGCTACGACGTCATGACGTTTCACGAGCTGTGCGGACGCACGGTGCGCGAAGCCGACGTCGTGGTTCCGAGCGCGCCGGCCGCCGGCTCGCAGAAGGCCTTCTTGGAGGAGACGCTGCCTCGGGCGTTCGAGGAGGCCGTGCTAAGCGAGCGCGTAGGGCGTTTCGACGCGATCCTGGTGGACGAGGCGCAAGACTTTCGACCGGGATGGATCGACGCGGCCAGCCTGCTCCTGCGGCCCGATGGGCTGGGTCTGCTCTACGTCTTCTCGGATGACAATCAGAACCTCTACGCCGGGCGCAGCGCGCGCGGCCTGTACGGCCCCGACATCGCCCTGTGCGACAACTACCGCAACGCCCGCCCGATCTTCGACGTCGGCTCCCGGTTCTATCGCGGCGAGGCGCTGCGCTGCCGAGGCCCGCAGGGCCCCGACGTGCGCTGGGTGACCTCGACCCGCGACCGCCTCGCGCGCATCGTCGAACGGCAGCTCAACACCCTGGTCCTGACCGAAGGGATTGCGCGACGGGACATAGCGGTCCTCGTCGGCCGCGCGGTCGAGGCCAGCGTGTTCGCGGGTGCGACGGGCATCGGCGAACACCCGATCTGCGATGCGGAGGACACCGACGACGGCTGCATCACCCTCGACAGCGTCTTCAGATTCAAGGGACTCGACAAGTCCGTGGTCGTGCTGGCGGACATGGACGCCGCCGGGGCCGGGCCCGAACTGCCCTACGTCGGCGTGTCGCGCGCCAAGAGCCTGCTGATCGTCGTGGCGACCGATCCCGCGCTGTCGGTCCTGGGCAAGCCGTCGTGACCAGGGAGGGGCGGATATGCCGACTTGCCCCTGGGCGGCGTTCGGCCGATTCTTCGAAGTCGTCGAATCAGCGCTCCTTGCCGGTTGTGGCGGGCCGGCCGTTTACCGGAGGTAGAGGCCTTGGCGCACAGGATTCGATCCGCGAGATCCGAGAGACGACGGACCAGAGCGTTGACCGCAAAAAGTCGCAACCGGCCCCAGATCGACCCCGCGCCCGATGCGACCCGCGGCGAGAAGGTCGCGCATCGGACGGCGACGGCCTCTCCGACGGCGGTTTCCGCGCCGCCGAAGCCCAAGCGCAAGCGCGCGCGCAAATCCGGCAAGGCCCCGGCCTTCCTGGCGGTGGATTTCTTCTGCGGGGCCGGCGGGACGACGCGCGGGCTGATCGACGCCGGCGGTTACGTCATGGCCGGGATCGACAAGGAGGCGAGGTGCGAGAAGACCTACGTCGAGAACAACAGGAACAAGACCCACGATCGTGAGCGGCCAGCCTACCTGAAACTCGACATCTTCCGCAAAACCAAGACCTACGCCGATGGCCAGCAGGCGGAGTTGTTCGCCGAGTTGCACGAGCTGATCCCGCGGCACCGAAAGGCGGCGCCCGACGCGCCGCTCCTGTTCGCCATCTGCGCGCCCTGCCAGCCGTTCACGACGCTGTCGCGCAAGGAAATGAGCGAGGCGCGTCAGACTAAGAGGCGACGGGACAAGGACCTGCTGCTCGAGGCGGCGAGGTTCGTGAAGACCTTCCGGCCCGAAATGGTGCTTTCGGAGAACGTCGCGGGGATCAAGGATCCGCGTTTCGGCGGGGTTTGGGCAGATTTTCGCAAAAAGCTGGACAGGCTCGGCTACGTTACCGGCTCGGACGTCGTCTGCACGTCGCGGTTCGGCGTGCCGCAATACCGCAAGCGCTCGATCCTGATCGCGGTACGGGAGGACGTGTTGAACACCGAGGCCGTCGAGGGGTTGTTCGCCGACCACTTGCCGGTGCCCAAGAAGGATCCGAAAACCAGGACGAAGACGGTGAGACAGGCGTTGCGGCATCTGCCGGCGCTCGGGGCCGGCGACGTGAACAAGGACATTCCGAACCATCGTACCCGGGGGCTCAGCGAACTGAACCTCAAGCGCATCGGCGCGGCGAAGCCGGGCGAGTCCAATCGCTACATGGAGACCACCACCCACGGCGACCTGTCGTTGGAGTGTCATCGGCGGGTCAACGATCGCTTGGACGACCGCTGCTTCACCGACGTCTACACCCGGATGAGCCCGGATAGGCCGTCGCCCACCATCACCACACGCTGCCACAGCATCTCCAACGGTCGGTTCGGACATTTCGACACCGCCCAGAATCGCGGCATCTCGCTTCGCGAGGCGGCCGCCCTGCAGTCGTTCCCGGACAGCTACGTCTTCCATCCGGTCGACCAGATCGAGCCGGTGGCGCGGATGATCGGCAACGCCGTGCCCCCTCGTCTCGCACAGTTCTTCGCTGGGCATCTCGCCGCGTTGGTGCGCCCCTCGCGGGGGCGTCTTGTAAAATACTGAAGTCGGTTGTGCCCGGCCGCTGCCGCGATTGTCGCCCCCTGGAGACGATACGGGCCACCCACGGGTGCCATTGTCGCTATGTGTTTGCGGACGGGCAGCAGGGTGGTTTCGGAGAACGCTCGGAGCTCTCGGTAGACGTCCTCAGAGTGCATTGCGGCCTCGCTGGGAGAACGGTGCCATGACTCAGCGCGCGTTCGTCGACAGCAATATGCTGCAGACGTTGGAGAAGGCGCGCAACGACTTCATCGACCTTGGCTTCGCCGTTTATGGACGCTATTTCGGGGGTTTGATGACCCTGGATGCCAAGGCGCGCTGGGTGCACGACAATCTGATAGCGGGGCTGGCGATGATCCGCAGCACGCATGGGATCGCGCCGTCCAAATACCTCTGAACTAAGGTTCAATTGCCGGACGGGTCCGAAGGTCCGCTCTTGGCGCGTTGCAGGCGGGAGTCTCGCCGGCAGCAATCACCGTGGGGAAGGCCTGAGAAGCCGCAGGGGTAGGGCGCTGCCAGCGCCTAAGGGCGCCCGCCCTGGCCGCCTTAGTACACAATCTGCGGACCGCATGGGAAAATGTTGCGCGTCGGGGTTGATTTCTCCCGAAATACCGTGGTTCCGTGGGTTGGACTTGCGGCAGGGGCACGGGGGCGAGGGATGTTCGAGAGCAGGCGTCTGGTCGCGTTGGCGGCTGTCTCCGTTGCGATCGCGGTCGGCGCCGGCGGCCCGGTTCGGGCATGGGGCCCGGCGGGGCATGAGATGGTCGCCCAGGCAGCCTATGCCCAGCTCACGGCGAAGCAGAAGCAACGGTTCGACGCAATCCTAAAGGGCGGCGGCGGGCTGCACGAGCAGTACGACGACAAGACCGGCCAGTCGCACACCTGCGGCGCCACGACACTCAACCAGTTGGCCGTCTGGGCCGACTGCGTCCGCTACGGCGGGACTTACGCCTACACCTACGACAACCACTTCGACGACATCCCGCTGTGTCCGAAGCCGAAGGCGACGCGGGCGGACTACTGCAACGATATGAAGGTCTGCGCCACCATGTCCCTGCCGGACTGGGTCGCCAAACTGAAGGCGCCGGCGACGTCGGATCACGACCGCGCCGTGGCCCTGGCGATGGTGGTGCACATCGTGGGCGACCTGCACCAGCCGCTGCACACCGAGACCAACAACGACACCGGCGGCAACAGCGTCACCGTGCAGGTGAGCACCCCCGCGGCACCGGACAAGCCCTTCACCACCAAGCTGCACAAGGTGTGGGACGGCGACGTGGTGAAAGCCGCCTTCCCCACCCAGGCGGAGGGGGTCAAGGCGGTGAGCCAGGCGGCCGGCGCGCTGATGAACAGCGCCCAGGCGAAGAGCGCCGACTACCAGGCCTGGGCGAGCGCGACCCACGCGATCGCGGTGGACGCCTACGGCAAGCTGTCGCCGCCGATCAGCTGCAAGGCGGCTCCGAAGGGCGCGCACGCGATCGCGCCGGCCTACTTCACGGACTTCTCGAACGATGTGGTGAAGGGGCAGCTCGCCCTTGGAGCCGCGCGTCTGGCGACCGTGCTGCAGGGAGCGCTCTGACGCGCCCAGCCCGGAAGGAAGCTCGCATGCCGAACGCTCCGACGACATCCGCTGCGAAGACCCGCGCCGACGCCAAGGCGGCCAAGGCGAAGACCAAGCGAAAGGCGAAGGCGATGGCCGGTACGGCGGTGGTGCTCAAATCCGAGTGGGACGGCGGCGTCAATCCGTTGCGGGCCTTCGACACCGGCCCCGCCGGGTGCCTGGACTTCAACAGCTACAGCTACGTCCAGCGCGGCAGCCTGCGGGAGACCAGCCAGGAGACGCGGCAGGACTGCCAGTACCATCAGAACTACACGGTGGTGATCTGCCAGGTGACGCCGTGAGCCGGCGCCTCCGGTCCGGCCTGGCGCTCGCCGCCCTGATGGCGCTGGGCGGCTGCGAGCACGCCGAGAACTACCGCTGGCGGTCCGAACAGGGCCCGCCCAATCTGGCGGCGATCACGCCGCCGGAGCATTCCACCTTCTCCTGGGGTGGCCCGACCATCGCCGTCTACAGCTACGCGAACCCGCCGCCCGCGAAACCCGATCCCGCGATCGCCAGCCTGACCGACCGCGGCCAGGCGGCCCTGCTCGAGGCGATCAACAATCCGGGCAAGGGCGGGGACAAGCTGCCCGATCTGCTGAGCAAGCCGCTGAAGCCGGAGCCGCCGACCATCGAGGGCGCCGCCACGCTCGACGCGAAGTTCGACCGAACCGTGGTGGCGACGATCACCAAGGGTATCGACGCCCAGATCGGCGACCGCCTAGTCTGGACCTGGATCGACATCCAGCCGGTGAACTTCAACTTCACTGGCTACACCGTGGTGGCGACCGACAACGAGACCCTGAACATCGAGTCGATCAGCAATCAGACGACCGCATCCCTGCAGGGCGTGCTCGGCCGCACCAGCTCGCGGACCAGCGACGCGAAGGTGACGCCGCCCTCCGGCGCGACCACGCCCAGCCTGGCCACCGACTTGGCGCAGGTGCTGGGGACCTCGGCCAGCCTGACCGGCAACCTCAGCAACCAGTACACGACCTCAGCGACGATCAATCAGCAGTACGTGAAGCTGAGCGCCGACATCAAACCCACCGAGCTGCGGATCTATCGCGAGAGCGAACGCAACATGGACGTCGCCGGCAACACGCTCATCTCGCTGTCGCTGCAGATGGATCCTTCCCGGTGGGCGGCCTACCAGGTGATCGTCCACCGGGTGACCAAGCTCGCCCTGACCGACAAGGGCACCTTCCTCGATCCCGACAAGATCACCTTCAGCGCGCCGCTGGAGAAGGCGCCGCCGCCCTGTGCGCTGAAGGCGCGCGTGGTGCTTCTCTACCAGCTGCGCCGCCCGACGAAGAACGCCCGCAGCTACGTCGAGGGCGCCCAGGCGGCGGACTATATCAACGGCCGCACGCCGGCGGCCGGCAAGGTCGAGGCCGTCGAGCTGGTCCCCCCGGAATCGGTGCGGCCCCCGAGCTGGCGGGTCTACGGTTACAAGGGCCAGCTCCCCCTGAGCGCCATCGACCTGTTCAACCAGAAGCTCCCGCTGGACTTCTCGTCCTACGAACAGGCGCGCGACTTCGCGATCTGGCTGGATCGGCCGGAGGTGCGGGCCTGGTACGCCAAGAACCCCGACAAGGGACTGGTGATCGGAAGCGACGGATTGCGGCTGGTGATCGACGACCCCGGTGACCAGCGGGCGCCGTTCGGAGCCTCAAAGTTCGAACCGTTTGCCAACGAGGCGCACCGAACCCAGGTCTGTGAGGCGACGGGGACCCACTAGCGATCCGCGCCGCGGGTTGACGGAAGAAAAAAAGAGAAGCTCTCCAGCCGAGCCCGGAGATCCCGGCGGAGGTCAAGATCTAGCAACTGCAGTGCCGAATGTCGGATACTCGGCTGCGTCCCAATGTCTGCTCCTGGCGCAATGCAGATCATCGTGACGGGGTCGAATACGACCCGAGATGTCACCGGCTCTGACTAACTTGGTCATGCGGTGGTGACCAGGTGGTGGCCTGGAAGTTCGGGCTGGATTGATCTGTATGCGAAGTGCCGGAGCCAATGTGAATTTCCGCCTCAATCTACAACCTGCCTCGGGTTGTCGAGGCGGACACCAGCGATTCAACACCTTCTTTGACAGGGCGAACGTGGGCGAGGGGTTCAGTCGCATACCGGCCCTCGGAAACCTCCGCCATGCATCCGCGCGCCTGTCCCGCCAAGCTTGCCTCTGTCACGTCCTGGTGGGACCGTGGCGGATCAACGGGAGAAACCGCCATGCGTCGCACCTTCGCCATTCTCGCAACCACCGCTTTCGCCCTCAGCCTAGCGGCCGGTTCGGCATCGGCAGCCGGGACGCCCCACCTCGACGCCAAGGGCAAATGCCGAGACGACAAGGGATATGTGGCGCAGACCCTGTGCGCTGCGCCGGCCGCGCCCAGCGCGAAGGCCCCGAACTGCACAAAGGGCAAGCTCTGCGGTAACGCCTGCATCGCAAAGGACAAGGTCTGCCACAAATAGGCGTTTGACCTGCTCGAGGTGCGCGTTCTGGCCGCCATCAGCGTCACCCTGGCGCTGATGTGCGCGGCTCTGGCGGTCGCCTGGGCGCGCGCACATGACACGGCCGAGTGCTACCGCGCCGCGGCCGAGGAAAGTCGCGTGCCGCAGGACCGGGAGTGTGGCCCCAGCTAGCCGCGTGCGGCCGGGCGCCTGGCCCGTGGCTCAGCTCCAGTGCGTCGCGCGCCGCGCGTCGCGACCAGCGCAGCCACAGTCCCGCCGGGATCACGCTTGTGGCGCGCGGTCCCATCCCAGATCGTGACCGACTCCGTCGTCATGAACACCGTCTCGATGCGGCGGGACGAGAGCCAGTGGTCCAGCCGGTAGAGCAGCAGGCCCGGCCCGAAGCCCTTGCGCCATGCACCTGGGAGCGCCGCTGACGCCTTCGCCACCAGACGCGCCGCGGCCAAGGCGCCGGGGCCCGCCTCGACCATGGCGGCGTTCAGGGCGTCGGGTCGGCCCGCGTGGGCGAGCGTCGCGCCGCTTCCCGCCCGCTTCGGCGCGACCATGGCCACCTTCTGACCGGCGCAGCAGCAGAGGTAGCCGCAGAACTTCAGCTCCGGGCCACAGTTGTCGGTTTCCGGATTGGTGATCGGCTTCCCGCCATATGTCTGGGAGGCCGGGTCGTACTGCTTGTCGGTCGCGGGATAGCTCCCCGGCTTGTGCGACCACTTCCCTTCCGAGTCTTCCCGCACAAAATGGTAGGTACCGGAAATGCTCGACCCCGCTTTGAACGGCCGGATGAAATAGGCCACCCGCCAGCAGGTCGCCGCGCACTTGCCCGTGGCGTCGGTCTCCTTCAGCCCGTCGTCGAGGGCCGCGGTCTTGACGCCCTTGCAGGTGAAATCAAACATGACGGTGGCGCCGCCGTTCACCTCATCGGGGACAAGATCCACCGGTTTTCCGGCGGAGATGTCCTTGGTCCGCCCGGGCTCGGCGACTAGAGGGAGCGCCTTGCCCGCTTCCGGCTTGTGAAGATCGTCGGTCGCATAATTGTAGCAGTTGTTGATCTTCACGACGTCCGGTTTGTTCCACTTCTCGAAATCCGGCATGGCCTCTGCCCCCTCCGCCTATCCTCGCGCCGCAGGCCATCCTGTGCGGATAACGGCGTTCCGAGCAACCCGGGCGCAGTGGCCGAGCGAGGCCGAGGCGAGGCCGAGCGCCCCCGGGGATCGGGAAGGCGGACCTCTAGGTCTTAGGATCAATCCTGGCGGGTCTCCGGCCCTGAGGCCGGTCTTTCGGCTCCGAAAGTTCGGCTGCCACTGACGCGACTTCGGCCGTCAGCTCCGCTTCGTCGTCGCGCTGTTTCACCAAGGTCAGCAGTCGAACGCGCCATCCGATCAACTTGAGTACCAAGCCGAGCCCGCACACGGCGACCAGAAGGAACAGAGCATCAAGGGACAGAGCGAAAGGCAGGCTATTCATCCGCATCCTTCCCGATGGGCGCGAGGAAAATCGCAAAGGCGAGGAAGGCGATCCCCGCGCCGGTCCAAAGGTAGCTCAGCGGCGCTACGGCATGTCGCTCCGTCAGGTCCTTGAAGAAGGTTCCTCCGATCATCGAATAGCCGGCGGTGGTCAGGATCTTGACGCCCAGCGCGATGCGCGCGCGAAGCTCGGCGATCTCGCGCTCACGTAAGCGCTCAGCGACGTTTGTGGTCGGCATCGACCATAGCCTACCATGCCGCCAGCACTGCGACAGTCAGGAGCCTGCGTGCCCGAACCACGCCTCTCGATCTACCTGGCGACCAACTGCTACGGCGGGCAGGCCAGCGCGGCCTATATGCAGAGCCTGCTTGCGCTGCGCGCCGCCTGCGCCGCCCGCGGCGTCGGCCTGCACGTCGAGCTCGGCGGCGGCGAGGCCCTCATCGGCCGCGCCCGCGCCGCGATGATGGCCAGGTTCCTGGCCGCCACCGCCACCCACCTGCTGTTCATCGACTCCGACGCGGGCTTCGAGCCGGCGACGGCGCTCGATCTTCTCGATGCAGGCCGTCAAGTCGCCGAGGACGCCGGCGCCCTGCTGATCAGCCGCTCAGCGGCCCAGCGCATGAAGGACGCCCATCCGCAACTCCACGCCCGCCTGGACGACGTTCATGCCCTGGGAATCCCGGCCGCGGCGATGGTGTTCGATCCGCTGGTGGACCAAGCGACCGGCCGCTATCTCACCGATCGTGAGGCCTTCAGATGGCGATGGCAGGCTATAGCTGGGGAGGCCCACCGGTGAAGTTCAATATGGGCTCGACCCGCGCCACGACATCTTCATCGTCGATCCGACGCATGTCCGGCCGGTGACGCCGAAGACGCTAGAGCTGTTCGACCAGGCGAAGAACCGTGAGGCTGAGGAGCTGAACGGCGCACAGACACCCTTCGGTCTCTATCTCGGCGTCGACTTCGAAACGCGGAAGGTCGTGGAAATCCTCGACGAACCCTACTGGTCGCAGTTGCAGGCCGGGACCCTGACGCGCGAGCGCGCAGAGGAGTTGCGACGCACGTCTCTAAACGTCGTCCGGGAGTACCAGATGACGCTGCGGGTTCGTAAACTCTAGGCCTGCGCGCTCCCCCAAATTGGGTCGGATCGCTGACTCGCCCCGAGCGCGAATCTCGTGGCCGACCCCAATTGCGCGTGCAGAAATGCGCTGGGGTCGAGCGCATCATGCGCTTGAAGGGGGATCATATGACCAGTCTCAAGGCGCTTGCCTGCGCGTTGGCGTTGGCACTCTTTGCGTCGGCGCCGCCCGCCGCGCTGGCTGCGACAACCGTGTTCGACAATGGCGGCGCGACCATTCCGGGGTCAGGCGGCACCTATCTTCCGGACAATATCGCCTTCGATGACTTCCAACTCGGTCAGCACGCCATCATCCGCGGCGGCACGTTCGATTACGACGGCTTTCCAACGCCATTCCCGACGTCCCTGTTGTTCTACGTCTATTCCAACATGCACTTTCCTTCCGGCGGAGATCAGCCAGGAACCCAGTTGGCGAGCGGAGTTCTGACGATCACCAGCACGACCTATCTCGGCGACCCTGGATACATCCCGCACACGCGGGGGTTCTTTGACCTATCGACGCCCTTCAGCGCCCAACCAGGCGTGAGATATTGGTTCGGGATCACGTCGACGGCGCCAGAGGGGCCGAGCTGGACTGTGACCGACTTCCACAACAGCCGGACCTGGCAGCACTATAAGTTCGACGACCCCGGCTACTATCGGGTGTTCGACTTCGAGCGCGCCTTCTCCCTCTCGGCGGGCGTGCCTGAGCCTTCGACCTGGGCGCTGAGCATCATGGGTCTTGGGCTCGCGGGGACGGCGCTTAGGCGTAGACGCGCTATTTCGACCTGACGCTCGGCCTCGCACGATCGAAGCATTGTTTCTGGCGACGCCCAGGCTCGAAGCCGGCGAGCTGATAGGCGCGCTCGAGAGATCCGAAGCGCCTGACGAAGGTGTCTCGTCGGGGGAGGCCTGGAGTCGCCTCCATGAGCTGAAGGTTCAGGTAACCCGACCGCTTGAGCAGCGCGGTCAGCCGTTGAAGGAGTTCATCATCTGAAACCGGCAGGCGGTTCCACCGACCGCCCTTGGGTCGGTGCGGTGCGATCTGTTCGGTCATGCGTAGCTGAAACGGCGTCATGGTGTAGCCGACGCGCGCATAGGCGGCCATGAGGGAGCCGAACCGGTAGTTGTACGCCTTTGTCCGCGGACCCGCTGGCTGGCTGTCGATGACCTTCGACGAAAGCGTGCCCCTTTCTGCCAGGATCGCGCGCAGATGGGCGAGCAAGTGTTCTTCTGTGTATTGCGGTTTGTGCCTGAGATGCCGTTGGGCTTCGCGAAACAGCTTCTTGCTGACGATCGGTTCGCAGGCGCCAGCGACCCTCACCCACTCGTCTCTCGGCCGCCGCTCCGACAGGCCGAGTCGCGTGCGTTCCCGGCCCAGAACCTTCGTGCCGGCGTAAAGTTCGTTGCTCGCGACCATGCGGACCCGGTTCTCGGACCAGCCGTCGCGGTTCCAGCACACGACGCCCGCCTTGTTGAGCGCCTTCGCGATACCCCTCAGACCTGTCTTGCCGGCCGCGACCATCCGGAAGATGCGGCGCACAATGGCAACCTCGTCCGGTGGGCCAGGCACGATCACGACGTGGTTTCCCTTGAGCCCATTGGCCTCTCCGGATTCGAGAAGGCGAAGAGGTTGGCCGCTCCGGTCCAGCTGACAGCGGCGAAGGCCGTAGCCGGGGGTTCCCCCCAGCCAGTAGCCCTTCGGACCAAGGCCTCGCTTGGCACCGATGATCTTGTCGGAGAGCTCCCGGCTATACTCCGCCGCCATGGCGCGCTTGAGGGCCTTGGCGAGTGTCGAAGTCAGGGTGCCGTCGTTGTCGAAGGGCTCGGCGCAGTAGCGGATCTGGACGCCTGCTGTCCGGCACAGAAATTCATAGTGAGCGCTCTCATCGGCATCTTGGAAGCGACCCCAGCGGCTGACGTCATAGACGAGCACGCAGGAGAAGCCGGCCTTGCCCCCGATGACGTCGCTGAGCAGCTGCTTCAGCCCATCCCGACGATCCAGACGCAAGCCACTGATTCCCTCGTCTGCATAGGTCCGGACGATCTGAAGGCGGTGCAGCAGGGCGTACGCGGCGTTGGTAATGGATTGGTGTTCGATCGAGTATCGCTGCCGATCCGTGGACATGCGCACGTACTGTGCAGCCCGACCGACAGCCCCCAACGGTTCGACAGCCTTACTCATTTTGCCACCTCTGAGGCACCCTAGGCCCGCGAGACCGGCTGACGAGGTCCCAATGGCGTGACACGGACCGGTTGTCGAAACCGCCGCCCCAACGTCACCCGCGCGCCCGACGGAGGCGGACTGGACTTGTCAGGATGGCGCGCTAGCGTCAGGTCATGCGAGAGGCGTTAGAAAGATGATCGGTGGCGTCGGCCGTGTCCTAACCGTGGCGTTGGTTGCGAGTTTCGCACTCTGTCCTGCACCGTCGATTGCTGCAGCAGCGCCGGGCTGGAATGTGGTCGAGGCGACCGACGGCGGAACGTGCGGCGCTTCGACAGATGGCGCGGTCTTGATCGCGACCCCGGATGGGGCACGGTTCGGCATCATCGTCAGCAACGTGACGCTGGGCGAGCGGTCCGAGCGCGAAATCCAATTCGATGGCGCCCCAATCTCGTTCAAATGGACGCAGCTCCGCACGACCGCGTTCACGCCGCTTGACGACCAGATGCTGGCGAAGATTGCCTCGGCGCGAACCGTCGAATTTCAATGGCCGGAACGGCAAATCTCGCTGCGCACCGATGGGCTTTCGTCGGCGCTGACCAAGCTGAAGGCTTGCGGCGAAGCGATCCATACGCGGCGCTTGGCGGCGGCAACCTCCGCTGCGAAACCTGCGGACGCCGGGCCGGCGCCGAGTGCGGAGGGTCCCCTTGTGCTGACCTTGGAGTGCGAGGGCCAAGGCGTCTGGATGGCGGAAGGGAGCGTGAGCAGCGGGATTCCAGGCGACGTCATGCACGATAAGAGCGTGGCATATCGAGCGGGCGGCCAGGGCCGCGTCCGGCTCCATTTCGGCCCCGACGGAAACACCGCGAGCTTCCCCGCGACCTTTCCATATTCGGTCAGCCTACGCCCAGTGCGAATGAGCAACGTGGAAGTCGGCCCAGACCGGATCGTCGGAAGGGCCCGCGGTCTCCTTGGGCTTGCGACAATGCTGTCTGTCGATCGGCGCACCGGCGACGTCAATTTTGACTTCGCCGGCGTCAAATTCAGTGGAGCATGTCGCAAGGTAGATGAAGCGGCGGCGCGGAAATTCTGATTCGCGGGCTTCGTCGGCTCACAGGTCGAAAGCTGATGGGACTTATGTTGAGCCCCACATGCAGACGAACCCGAACGCCACCTGGGCCGAAAACTATCCGACACAAAGGAACGTGAACCCCTACACAGGGCAACGGGGTACCAAGCCGCTCGAACCGGCGCCGATCTATACCTACACAGCGCCGCCCCGGTCGACCTATGCAGCGCCTACACCCTATGGTGTCGCGCCTAAGCCCTGTACCAATCTCTATGGCTGCTGAGCTACCGGAACGACCACCACTCGTGGCTCGATAACCTGAGACAGGTAGCGGTCAGCGAGCGGGTTCCCGAACATCACCAAGGTCTTAGGTGCGAAGTGACGACCCACGCGGGGAGTAGGTCATCACCGGGTCATCACGGTGACTTCAAGGTAGGCCTGGCCTCGCATGATCGGCCTTTGATCCGCGAGGTGGCAGGGGCGGCCATCGGCTTGGAGCCAAAAGCGAGGTCAGGCAACAACCAGGGCGGCGTGGCATCATGATGGGCTGAACGCCGCGGGACGCTGCCAGGGCCAGCGACCGTCCACCTCCAGCTGAAGCGCCATGCTGAGGAACGTCCTGATCACCACAATGAGCGCCAGGATGAAGACGTTCTCCAACGTCGGCGCCACGCCCACGGTGCGTATGATGTCGCCGGCAATGAGGAATTCGAGACCCAGCAAGATCGCCCGGCCGAGGTCCTGGCGGTAGGTTCGATAGCGATCGGCTCCGCGGGTTCCGAGGCGCGGCGTAAACCGGATGCTCGCGAACACCGCGCCCAATACGATCACCAGGACGCCAACCGCATCGAGGGCGCGTCCCGTCATCTCCACCAGCTCTCGATAGGACTCCATCGTTCAAAGCCCCGCCTGTTGACGGGCCGCCACATCCGCATAGGCCACGCCGGTGAGATTGCCCTGGTGGGCGATGACGTTGCGCTCATTCTTGCCATCGAGATCGGCGGAATAAACCGAACCCGCAAAGTCCGAGACGAACATCCGATTGCCCGGCACATCGAGGGCGATCCCGATTCCTTCCATCAGGTGCGTGACCAAGATCTCCGGCGCAGCCTTCTTGTCGATGGTCGCGCGATTGACGGTGTTGCCGCGCGGAGGATCGCCACGGTCGGTCCAGTAGAGGACACGGTTCGCCAGATCGAGTTCGAGGTCGATCGGTTCCGGCAGCTGATCGAACAGCACTTCGATGTCGGAGCGGTTCGTCGGGCCTTCGCCTTGGGGGACGTCGATGTTGGCGCGGAAGATGCGACCCTGGCCGGCGTTGGGCGGGCCTTTCTGCGACCAGTAGATCTTCCTAAGCCCGGGATCGACGGTGACACCGACGCACCAGCGGGTCTCGTCGCGTCGGTCTTCATCACCACGACCGGTCTCGACCAGCGTCTCAACCTGCGAGCCGTCGAGGTTCGAGCGCATCACTCGCATCCCCTCGCGGTCGCACCAATAGAGCCTGCTGTTGGGCTTATCGAGGTGGATCTGCTTGGGCGTATAGGTGACGCCTTGCGGGATGATCACCTGCCGATGGCCGCCATCGAAATCGGCGCGTTCGATCGAACCATCGTCGAGATCGGGCACGCCCATGTTGGTCCAGTAGACGTGGCCCGCCTCCGCATCGACGACGATGCCGTCCGGGAGATGGCAACCAGTAACGATTGTCTTGCGGTCGGACCCATCAGGATTCATCGAGTGGATGCGGTCGCCGTTCATTTCGAGAAGGAACAGTCGACCTGAACGGACCTCCCCTCCGGCGGCAAACCGATTGGCCGTAGCGAGATCGACTCCGCCGTCGCCACCGGTTGGCCAGGCCATTTTCCCTTGAGGGCTCATTGCCATCTCCTCTGGATGTGGGCTGGGCGACGATCAGTCGGGCTGCGGCTCCGTGGCATCATCCATCCGACCGAGCCCGGGCATGTACCGGCCGAAGTTCAATTCGAAGTCGCTGGGAACGCCGTAGCCAAGACCGCGGACCTTGGCCCGGCGCGCCTTGGCGCCGGGCATGGCCAGGGTCCTCCAGAACATGTCGTTGCTCGCCTGAAGCTCGCCGGCCGTCGGCGTCCCGAACCGATTGATCTGGTCCTTCGCTGCGGCCAGCGTTTCGCGGTCGAACGAGGCAAGGCGCCAAACGAGCACGTCGACGAACGCATCAAGGTCCTGCTCGTCCAGCGCTCGGTTCACCCAGCCGTAGCGCTCGGCGACCTCCGCATCGAAATCGTCCCCGCTGAGGACGATCTCAAGCGCCCGCGAGCGGCCGACCACGCGTGGCAGCCATTCCAGCGCGCCGCCACCTGGGATGAGTCCGACGCCGATCTCGGGATTGCCGAACAGGGTGTTGCGCCGACTGGCGAAGCGCATGTCGCAAGCCAGCACGAACTCGTTGCCGATGCCGCGCGTGCGGCCGCGAATCTTGGCGATGCTCACGACCGGCGCAGTTGCGAGGCGGAGCACGAATTCCCGCCACAGGCCCAGCACTTCCGGCCGTTCAGCTGCCTTGGTGACGTCGAGATGGGCGATGAAGAAATCGGGATTCGCTGACTGGAACAGGATGACCTTCGCGGACGGGTTCGCCTCGAGTTCGGTCATCAGCGCTTCCAATTCAACGATCGTCGCCGGCAGGAACATGTTGATCGGCGGGTTGCTGAAGGTCACCCGCCAGATCCCGGGTTCGGACCGATCGATGGCGAAGCTGGCTGCCTCGGTCGGGGCGGGACTTTCTGAGATTAGGTTTGAACCGTCGATCGCGCGGTCTTCCATCGCCTGGACTCCATTGAGTGATCCGTTGCGAGAGGGAACATTGGTGGAGACACGCGTCGATTTCGATTGAACCAAGGTATCGCCAATACCTTGGTAGGGGCGCCGCAACCTCTTGCGTCGATTTCAGCGGCGCCGCCTCCTCACCGAGGAGCTCATTGAATCATGCGCTCGATGGGCACCTTCAGGGTCACAGCCGTCCCTGTTGTCCTGCGCCAGCGGGTGATCGATCCACCGACCGATGCGGCGAGCTGGGCCAGGATGCCCGAGCCCAGGCCTTTGGGGCCGTTGGGGCAAATGCCCGATCCATTGTCCGCGACCGTCAGCACAAGGCCTGCAGCCTCCTCTCGCAATTCCACGGCGACAATCCCGAGAATGTCGTCCGGGAAAGCATGCTTGATGGCGTTTGTGATCAGTTCGGAGGCCACGACGCAAAGGATCCAGGCGGTATGCGCGTCGACCGCAACATCGTCGGCGAAGAGGACGATGTGCACGCCGCTCAGGGCGCCCTTCGACGCCGAGGTCGCCCGACAGAGCAACTCCAACCGCTCGCACAACGTCCCATGGCAGCGGTTCGGATCCAAGATTTCGTGGAGCCACCCGAAGCTCTCGAGCCGTGAGACAGCCTCGTCGAGGTATCGCTCCGGAGCTGTCGACTCCAGCAGGTTGCGGCGGGCCAGGCGGAGGGCCGACAAGGCCGCCATCAGCTCGTTTCCGACCCGGTGGTTGAGCTCCGCCAGCATGAGCTGTGCGCCGTCGTGCTCGGCGACCGGACTCAGCTGATCGTTCAACGCCGACATGGCTTCCTCCTTCAACTGGCTTGGATTCGAGGCTGCGCCTTGGCGAGCCGGCCTCCATTCGGCGCCCCTCCGGCCTGCCCGCGACGGCGGGCAGGCCATCGGGCGCGGGCCGCTAGGTTTTGCGCAGGGAGCGGAGCCCTGCGCGAACCTCGTCGCTGAAGCTGGCCGGCTGTTCCCACGCGGCGAAGTGGCCGCCCTTGTCGAGCTTCATGTAGTGGATCAGCTTCGGGTAGGCCTGCTCCGCCCAGGTCCGCGGCACCGGATAAAGCTCTTCCGGGAACGTGCTCACGGCGACTGGCACGGTGACGCCCTTGACGGCGAAGAAGGGGAGTTTGTTTTCCCAGTAGAGGCGCGCCGACGAGATCTCGGTATTGGTGAGCCAGGTCAGGGTGATGTTGTCGAGCACGTCATCCCGCGTGAGGTCGCCGTAGGGCTCGCCATGGACGAACAGCCGCGAAAGGTGCGCATAGCTGCGGGCGTCATGGTCGAGCAGATAGGCCGCGAGACCGACCGGCGAATCCGCGATCGCCGCCACCGACTGCGGCCGCAGACCCAGTTGGTACCCGTAGGCTATGCCCTTCGCGTAGACGGTGACCAGCCGATCGTAGGCCTCCTTCTCGTCGGCCGAGAGACCGGCCGGGGCCGGCGCGCCTGAGGCGGCCGCCTTGTCGATCTCGGGCGGGACCACGCCGGGGAAGTTGGAGTGGATGCCGATCAGCCCGGGTGGCGCCTGGACGCCCATCATGTCGGTGACGATCCCGCCCCAGTCGCCGCCTTGGGCCGCGTACCTCGTGTAGCCCAGTCGCGTCATCAGGCTGTCCCAGGCCCGCGCGATACGCTCCGGCCCCCAGCCGGGCGTGGTGGGCCGGGCGGAGAAGCCATAGCCGGGCATGGACGGGATCACGAGATGGAAGGCGTCCGAAGCGGCTGCGCCGTGTGCGGTCGGATCGGTGAGGGGGCCGATGATCTTCAGCTGTTCGACGATCGATCCAGGCCAGCCATGCGTGACGATCAGCGGCATGGCGTCCGCGTGCTTGGACTTCACGTGGATGAAGTGGATGTCCAGGCCATCGATCTCGGTGATGAAGTTCGGCAGGGCGTTGAGCCTGGCCTGACACTTGTGCCAGTCATATTCCGTCCCCCAGTAGCGGGCGAGCGCCTGGACCGTGGCGAGTTGGACGCCCTGAGACGGGTCCGGGACAGTCTCGCGATCGGACCAGCGGGTCGCCCGCACGCGCTGACGGAGGTCCGCCAGGGCGCTGTCGGGGAAGTTGATGTGGAACGGGCGGATCGCCGTCGAGCCGGTCCCGCTGACCCCGCCGCTGATCTGCTCCGCGAACGCGTCAGCCGAGGCCGAGGCGATGAGCGCGGCGGCACCGACCGTTGCCGAAGAGGCAAGAAAGCGCCGGCGTGTCGCCGATGAGAATTCTGATGTCATGGCCGTACTCCTGCTGAATGCTGCCGCCGACTGGCGACACCGTGAATAACATTCAGAAGAATTGGCTCTCTCTTGCTGCGTTCCTATTGTACGATGGTGTTGGATATACCTTGGTATCTCTGCCATTTACTTATGACGACGGCCGCGGCGGTCGACCGGCATAGCCGGGTGACGAGCGGGACGGGTAAGAGCGGCCTCAGGCCCGCGCCGGGGCGCAAAGGCTCAAGGATGGTGGTTCGGCGCCCGCAGAAGCGGCGTTAGCGGGGGAGTCTCCCGCGGGCGCCAGGCCTTAGTCCGTGCTTGGCGCGAACTAGGCCGATCGCAGCGCACGAAACCCGGCGCGGAGCTCCTCGGTGAAGATTGCGGGCTGCTCCCAGGGGGCGTAGTGCCCGCCCTTCTCAAGCTTGTTGTAGTGGATGAGCTTGGGATAGGCGCGCTCGGCCCAGGTTCTTGGGGCCTGGTAAAGCTCATCCGGAAAGACGCTCACCGCCACGGGGATGGTGAGGCCCTTCGGGGCGAAGTACGCCAGCTTGTTTTCCCAATAGAGGCGCGCTGACGAGACCGCTGTATTCGTCAGCCAGTAGAGCGTGATGTTGTCGAGGACGTCCTCGCGCGTCAGGCCTTCGGCTTGCCCATCGAACGCTCGTCCGATCATGGCCAGGCTGCGGCCCTCGAGATCCAGCATCCAGGTCGCGAGCCCGATGGGCGAGTCCGCCAGCGCGGTCAGGGTCTGGGGACGCGAGCCCTGATAGAAGGCGTAGTAGATCTGCTTGTACATGGCGGCGAGGGCGTCAAAGGCCCCCTGCTCCTCAAGCGAGAGGCCTGGTGGGGCCGGCGCGCCCGTGACGGCCGCCACATCGACCTCCGGCGGCACCGCGGCCGGCATGTTCGTGTGGATCCCGATCAGCTCGGGCGGCCCTTGAACGGAGATCTGCTCGGTAATCAGCGAGCCCCAGTCGCCGCCCTGTGCGACAAACGACGTGTAACCCAGCCGTCTCATCAGCGTTGTCCAGGCGGACGCGATGCGCTCCGGACCCCATCCCGGCGCCGAGGGCTTGCCGGAAAAACCGTAGCCGGGCAGCGAGGGGATCACGAGGTGGAAGGCGTCAGAGGCGCTACCCCCATGGGCGGTGGGATCTGTCAGCGGGCCGATGATCTTCAGCAACGAGATGACCGAATAGGGCCACCCGTGGGTCACGATCAACGGCAGGGCGTTTTCGTGCTTCGACCGGACGTGGATGAAGTGGATGTCCAGGCCATCGATTTCGGTGATGAAGTTCGGAACGCCGTTGAGGCGGGCTTCGGCCCTTCGCCAGTCGTAGTCCGACCGCCAATAGCTCAGCACCTGCTGGACGGTCTTCAAGGGCACGCCTTGCGACGCGTCTGCGACGGTCTCCGCCTCCGGCAAGCGCGCCTCCGCCAGGCGGCGGCGCAGGTCGACGAGCGCGGCGTCCGGCGTCTCGACGCGGAACGGCCGGATGGCGGCGTCTGAGTTGGGACCACCGCCAGTCTGCGCATTGCCCGGCTCAAGGTTCGTCGGCGGCGCCGACAGGACTTCCGAAGTCATGACAAATCTCCTGCTGAAAGGGCAGGCCTGCTCGCCGCGGCGGGCAGGCCGAGGCGCCAGGGATCAGGTCCCGCGCAGGGACCGGAACCCGGCCCGGATTTCACGGCTCAGGATGGCCGGCTGTTCCCAGGCGGCGAAGTGTCCGCCCTTGTCGGCCTTGTTGTAGTGGATGAGCTTGGGATAGGCCCGTTCGGCCCAGCTGCGCGGAGCCTGGTAGAGTTCGTCCGGAAAGGCCGTGACTGCGACGGGAATGGTCACGCCCAGCGAAGAGAAAAAGGGGGCCTTGTTCTCCCAGTAGAGCCTGCCCGACGACACGCCGGTGTTGGTCAGCCAGGCCAGGGTGATGTTGTCGAGGATATCATCCGGGCTCAGGCCTTCTGGCTGCCCGTCGAAGGAGCGGCCGATCATTTCCAGGCTCCGCGCGTCATGGTCCAGGAACCACGCGGCGAGGCCGATCGGAGAATCCGCGATCCCGTACAGGGACTGCGGTCGGTTCCCCATCTCCTGGGCGTAGGACAGGCCCTTGCTGAAGAAGAAGGCCAGGCGGTCGAAGGCTTGCTGCTCCTCGATGGAGAGCCCACGCGGCGGGCTTCCACCGGCCTGCGCCGCCATCAGGACGTCGTCCGGAACGGCCCAGAGCAGGTTGACGTGGATTCCGAGCAGTTCCGGCGGGGCGATCAGCGCCATCTGGTGGGTGACGAGCGCACCCCAGTCGCCGCCTTGCGCGACGTAGCGGTCATATCCCAGGCGCTTCATCAGCACGATCCAGGCCCGGGCCATGCGCGCCGTGTCCCAGCCCGTGGTCGCGGGCTTGCCGGAGAACCCGTAGCCCGGCATCGATGGGATCACGAGATGGAACGCGTCCGCCGCGGTTCCGCCGTGCGCCGTGGGGTTGGTCAGCGGCTCGATGATCTTCAGCTGTTCGACGACCGAGCCGGGCCAGCCGTGGGTCACGATGAGCGGCAGGGCGTCTTCGTGCATCGACCGGATGTGCATGAAATGGACATCCATCCCGTCGATCTCGGTGATGAACTGCGGATAGGCGTTGAGCCGCGCCTCGACCTTTCGCCAGTCGTACTCGGCCTGCCAATACCGCAGGAGGTTCTGCACCGTCTTCAGGGGTACGCCCTGGGAGTTGTCCCCGACAGGTTCCTTGTCGGGCAGCCGGGTCTGCAGCAAGCGTCGCTGCAGGTCGGCCAGGGCGGCGTCCGGGAAGTCCACACGGAACGGCCGAATCGCCGCCGAGCCCGCACCGCCGCCGCCCAGATGCTCGGCCACCAAGCCAAGATCGTCGGGGGCCGCGGTCGCCTCCAGAATATGCCGACGCGTCGTCGATGGCATTTTAGAGATCATAGGAATTCTCCTGGCTCGAAATTGCTGTTCTCGGCGAGACGTCAGCCGGCAGGAGATAACGTTGTGAATTTCGGGACCGCATCCATTGGACTTAGGTGTCGTCGATACCTTTGTATTGATCGTCTTGATCTCTCATCAACTGATGAAACCAGTCGATTCTCTGCGCTGAGGCAAACCGACACCAAAGTATGATGGACTCGAACCGAGAGACCGGCACATCGTGCGCTCAACGCGGGGAAGTAGAGACGGCAGGATGAGGCGCGAGCTCAGCCGTAGATTGACGGGCCTCTCGGGCTACACCGCGGCCCTGCTGGTCGTGTGCCTGCCGACCGCCGGCCTATGTGACGAGGCCGCCGGCGCGTCGGTTCGCCAAGTCGAGGAACTCATCGTCACCGCGCAGAAGCGTGAGCAGTCGGCCAGCACGGTCGGCATTTCCATAACCGCGGCCACGGACGAGACTCTCAGGGCGCGCCGCATAGACTCGGTCGCGGATCTGCCGCGTCTGGTTCCCGGGTTCACGGTCCAGGAGAGCGCCTATAACTCCACCTCCTTCACCCTGCGGGGCGTGGGGTTCTTCAACAGCGATCTCGCCACGCCGCCGGCGGTGACGATCTATGTCGACGAGGCGCCGCTGCCCTATCCGGCCATGACGAAGCTGATCGCCTTCGACTTGGCGCGAGTGGAAGTGCTCAAAGGTCCCCAAGGCACCCTTTATGGGCAGAACGCGACGGGCGGCGCGGTCAACTACATCGCCGCCAAGCCGACAGAGACGGTCGTGTCGGGCGTGGATGCGGACTACGGGAGTTTCAATCGCGCCTTGCTCGGTGGCTTCGTCAGCGGGCCGATCGCCGATCACGTCGAAGCGCGCCTCGCCATTCAGGGGCGGAGCGGTGACGCCTGGCAGGAGAGCATCACGCGTCCCGGCGATCGGCTCGGCAAGATCCGGGAGGTCCAGGGACGCGCCACCGTGGACTGGCGTCCCGACCCGCAGTTCACCTCTCGCCTGTCCCTCACCGTGACGCATGATGGCTCCGACAGCGTGGCGGCCCAATTTGTCGCGCCGGCGCCAAGGATCCCTGCCCTGGTCCCGCCCGGCCTGCTGGCCTTTCCCGCCGTCGCCAAGCCGCGGGTGGCGGACTGGGCCTCCGAGCGGCCCGACACCGGCGCACCCTTTCCCTATGCGTCGGATACGACGCTCTACCAGGCGACCTGGCGAAACGACTATCGGCTGAAGAACGACGTCTCCATCACCTCGCTCACCTCCTACGCACACTTCCGCCTGGCGTATGGACAGGATCCGGACGGCACGCCCTTCCATGTCGACGAAGTGATCGACCGCGACGGCCGGTTGTCGTCGTTCTTCCAAGAACTTCGCGCCACTGGAGATCGAGGCCCGATCAAGTGGCTGGTCGGCGCCAACTACGCGCACGACGACGTCAGCGACAAGCCGGTCCAGTTCTTCTCTGACAACGACGTCGGCCGGCTGTTCCTAGGTCTGGATCCAACGGCTTTCGCCGATATGAGCCAGTTCACGGGCAAGATGCGCGTGAACACCTATGCGGCCTTCGGGCGCGTGGAATACAGCGTCTACGACCAGCTGATGATCGAGGGCGCAGTTCGCTACAACGTCGACCGCCGAAGCTTCGACGACTGTTCCGTCGCGATCTCGGATCATTTCGTGAGGTTCTGGAACCTCTTCCGGGGTGGCGCGCAGCCGCCGACACGGGGGGGTGACTGCTTCACCTTGGATCCCGCCAACGGGTTCCGGCCGGTGACCAATGTGCACAGCGCCTTAAACGAGGACAGCGTGTCGTGGCGGGCGGGCGTCAACTGGACGGCGCAGCCAGGCCTGCTCGTCTACGCGAACGCCAGCAAGGGCTATAAGGCCGGCGCCACGGCGGTCTTGGCCGCGTCCACGGTCGATCAGTTCGCCCCCGTTCCGCAGGAGTCCGTGATCGCTTACGAAGCGGGGATCAAGGCGACCTTGTTCGACCGTCGTGCGCAGCTGAACGCGTCGGCATTCTACTATGACTACAAGGACAAGCAGCTGCGCGGCGCCGTGCGCGACCCGACGTTCGGACAACTCGAGGCGCTGGTCTCGATCCCGAAATCGCATGTGGAAGGCGCCGAGGCGCAGCTGGTCGCCCATCCCCTGAGCGGGCTCACGCTGGACACCTCGGTTACCTATGTACAGACGCGGATCGATCAGTTCACGGGCTTCGACGCGCGCGCCAATTTCGGCGACCAATCCGGCACGCCCTTCCCGTTCTCGCCGACTTGGCAGTCGGTGACGAGTCTCGACTACGAGTTTCCGCTCCCGCACAATCTGACGGGGTTCGTGGGCGGCTCCCTCACCTACAACAGCAAGACCTTCGCCGGCGTCGGCGCCCTGGATGTGTTGCGGATCGACGCGTTCACGTTGCTGGATCTGCGGGCGGGAATGGAGATGGACGGCGGCCGTTACCGCGTCTGGGTCTGGGGGCGGAACGTCACCGACGCGTACTACTGGAGCAACGTATTCGCCAACGGCAACGCGATCTCGCGGTTCGTCGGCCAGCCGGCGACCTTCGGCGTGAGCGTGTCCGGCAGGTTCTAACACCGCCAGCCCAAGTGGGGGGGATCCAAGCCAACCCCGGGGCGGCGAAGTGACGGGATGTGCCCCCGGCCAACCGACACTAAGGTATTGTGGACGGAGCTTTGGCGACTTACGCATCCTGCTCGGTCGGGGCCGTGAAGTATGACAGCCATCGAGATCGACCTCGGCCGTATTCTGGACGCGCTGCCAGGACTGGTCTGGACGGCGCTTCCCGATGGGCGCGCCGAATATGTCGGCAAGGGCTGGCTCGATTACACCGGCATGCCGTTCGAGGACGCGATTGGCGCCGGCTGGCTGGCCGCCGTCAACCCTGAGGACACCCCACAGCTGCTGACGGCCTGGGGCGCCATCATCGCCTCCGGCAGGGTGGGCGAAGTCGAGGCACGCTTGCGTCGGCATGACGGCGAATATCGTTGGTTTCTGTTCCGGGCCTGCCCGATGCCAGAGCCATCCGGCGAGGTCGCCCGGTGGTGCGGGATGAACTTCGACATCGACGATCGGGTTCGCGCCGAGGAGATCGCGCACGAGCATCAGCGCCGCTACGAACAGGTGATCGACGGGCTGCCGGTGATCACCGCCCTTTTCTCCCCGACCGGCAAGATCATCTTCCGCAACCGCCAGATGCTCGAATATCTGGGTGAGACGGCGGAACGGGATGAGGCCCAGCCGTCCGCATACAACTACCATCCGGACGATCGCCATGAGGTCCTCTCGGCCTGGTCCGCCTCGACGCGAACGGGGAGGCCATTCGATCGCGAAGCGCGCCTGCGGCGGGGCGACGGGACCTATCGTTGGCATCGGACGGTGGTCTTCCCGCTGCGCAACGCCGCAGAGGAGATCGAGCTTTGGTACGGTCTCTCCATCGACATCGAGGACACCAAGCGGGCTGAAGCAAAGCTCGCGGCGGAGAAGCGTTTGCTCGAACTCGTGGTGATGAACCTTCCGCTTCCGGAGGTTTTGACGGCCTTGTGCCGGCGCGTCGAAGACCTCGCCCACGGTGCGTGCTGTAGCATCTTGCTGGTCGAGCCCGGCAGGACGCACTTCCGGCTCGGCGCCGGCCCAAGTCTCCCTGCCGGATTCAACGCCGCATCCGACGGGTCACCGATCGATGCGGGCTGCACGCCGTCCGCGCTCGCCGTGACCCGGAGCGCTCCGGTCGTCACCAGCGACCCGGCAAACGATCCGCGGTGGCAAGGAACCGCCTGGTCGGCGCTGATGACCGAACACGGGCTACGATCCTGTCGCTCCATGCCCATCGTCTCGGGCGGCAAGGAGGTGCTTGGGGCCTTTGACGTCTATCGGCGGGCGACTGACGTCGTCGCCCCTTCTGACGAGCAGGAACTCATCGAGCGGTTCGCCCAGCTCGCCGGAATCGCCATCGAGCGGGCCCGGGCCGCGGCTGCCCTGACGGCCGGCGATGCGGAGCTGAGGGAGGCGTACCGCCACCTCACGGAAGCCCAGAGGCTGAGCCAGACGGGAAGCTTCACCGCCGACCTGGTAGCGGACAAGCACAATTGGTCGGAGGAGTTCTACCGCATCTGCGACTTCGAGCCCGGTACGGAGGTGAAGACCCAGACGCTGCAGGACATCGTTCACCCCGAGGACCTGGCTGCATTCAGCAATGCCGTCCAGAGCGGGCTGGCTGGTGAGGAGCCCGACTTCCTGTTCCGCATTGTGACGCGTCGAGGCGTCGTCAAACACCTGCGCGGTATCGCCCGCGTCACCGAACAGGTCGCCGGCCGGCCGATCTTCATGGGCGCAGTCCAGGACGTGACCGAAAGCCGGATTGCCGAAATGGCATTGCAGGCGAGCGAGGCCGAGCTCCGACGGGCCTATGCGCACCTCACGGAGGCCCAGCAACTCAGCGCCACGGGAAGTTTCACCTCGGACCTGCTGGCGGATGAGCACATCTGGTCTGAGGAGCTCTATCGAGTCTTCGAGGCGGATCCGGCGACGAAGCCCACTCTGCAGTCGGTCGCCGCGGTGGTTCACCCCGAAGACTTGCAGACGTACCTGGCCGAGGTCGAGCGCGGCATTGCGGGGCAGGATCTCGACTTTGTCTTTCGGATCGTGACGGCAAAGGGCTCCGTCAAGCACCTGCACGCGGCCGCGCGGCTGAGCGAGCAAGTTGCGGGGCGACCGGTCTTCCGAGGGGCTGTTCAGGATGTGACGGAGAGCAAGATCGCCGAAGCAGCCATCAAGGAAAGCGAAGCGGAGCTCCGTCAGGCTTACCGCCACCTCACCGAGGCTCAGCGACTGAGCAAGACTGGCAGCTTCACCTCAGACCTGATGGCCGACCACCACACATGGTCGGATGAGTTCTACCGCATCTGCGGGTTCGAGCCCGGAAGTGAGATCACGATTCAGAAACTTCAGGACATCATCCATCCGGAGGATGTCCCGGCCTATCAGGAGGCGATCCAGCGCGGCCTGGATGGAGAAGAGGCGAGTTTTGGCTACCGAATCTTGCCGGCTCCAGGGGTCGTGAAGCATCTGCGAGGCACCGCGCGCCTCACGGAACAGGCTGCGGGTCGGCCCATATTTATAGGCGCCATCCAGGACGTCACCGAGACCAAGGCGGCCGAAGAAGCGCTGAATCGGGCTCGCACGGAATTGACCAACATGGCGCGCGTCACGACCCTGGGCGCTCTAACCGCCTCGATCGCGCATGAGGTCAATCAGCCCCTCGCTGGCATCATTACCAATGCCAGCACCTGCCTGCGCATGCTGGGCGCCGATCCGCCCAACGTCGAGGGCGCACGGGCGACCGCCCAACGCACAATTCGAGACGGCAACCGCGCCTCCGACGTCATCCAGCGGCTGCGCACGCTATTCGCCCGCAAGCAGCCGAAGTTGGAGCCGGTCGATCTGAACGATGCGGCGCGCGAAGTGCTCGCCCTGTCGGCAAGCGAGCTGCAACAATGCCGAGTGGTCTTGCGCACCGATCTGGCCGATGGCCTGCCGGCCGTGAGCGGAGACCGCATCCAACTGCAGCAGGTCATGCTCAACCTGGTTCGCAACGCCTGCGACGCCATGAGCGAGGTGACCGACAGAGCGCGCGACCTGACGGTCACGACCAGTTTCGACGCGGGGTCGGTGACGCTCTGCGTGCGGGACGCCGGAGTGGGTATCGAGCCGCAAAACATGGAACGGCTGTTCGACGCCTTCTTCACGACTAAGACCGACGGAATGGGCGTCGGCCTGTCGATCAGCAAGTCCATCATCGAGGGACATGAGGGGCGTCTCTGGGCCGACGCGAATGACGGTGCCGGCGCGACTTTATCGTTCTCGGTTCCCGTCGGCGCCGGAGACATGGCAGCGACCCGTCGATCGCGGGCCGGCGAAAAATCAGAGCATTCGCGGGGTCGCGCGGAAAGTAATCCGGAACCAGTCCAACCTGGTTCAACGAACAGCGGAAGAGAAAGCCCAAACTCAAAGCGAAATGGCTGAATGCCCGTGTTCGGGCACCCTCTGAAAGCTTGAACATTGTTGTCGATCATTTCGCGACCCGGCGAAACGGCTGTCTCTGGGGCATGCCGAATCCCAAAACCAACACCTAAGTATGATGGACGCCTGCCAGGCGAGAGGCGCATCGTCAGCACACTGCAGCACCACGAGAGACCTGGATGGAAAGCGACCTCAGCTGGATTTCGGACTGTCCGTCAGCTCAGGGCGTCATCCTCTCCCCGGCAGCCAAGCTGAATCTTGTAAGTCGAGGCGTCGCTGCGCCGGTTCAGCTGTCGAGGTTGGCGTAATGGTGAAGCGTCGTCTCGTGTCGGTCGTCGACGATGACGAGTCCGTTCGCGAGTCCTTGCCCGACCTTCTGAGGTCCTTCGGATTCGAGGTCCAGGCGTTCTCGTCAGCCGAGGCTTTCCTCGCCTCAGACAGCGTAGAGCGCACGGAGTGCCTCATCCTCGACGTCGCCATGCCCGGCATGGGCGGGCTTGAACTGCAGCAGGAACTGGCTGCCCTCCGGCACGATCTTCCCATTGTCTTCATCACCGCCCATTCGGTGGAAAGGGTCCGCCCGCAGGTGCTGAAGCGCGGGGCGTCGGCGTGCCTGTTCAAGCCTTTCAGCGAGGCGGCCATCCTTGAGGCTGTGAATGCGGCGCTGAGAGCGACCTGAGGGATTGGGGCATGCCAACACCGCATAACGAAGATATAATCCAAATCTCCCCATCCCCGAGGTTGTCGGCCGTGTACGACGCCACGCCCATTGTCTTTATCGTCGACGACGACGTGTCGGTTCGCGAGGCGCTGGAGGGCCTGGCGCGCTTCGAAGGCTGGCAGGCCGAGGCGTTCGCCTCGGCTCGGGAATTCCTCTCCCACCCACGCACCCTCGCCCCAAGCTGCCTGGTGCTCGATGTGAACCTACCGGACCTCAGCGGCCTCGATCTGCAGGCGCATATCGCGGATGACCGAGCGGACATGCCGATCATCTTCATCACGGGCTACGGCGATGTCCCGATGACGGTGCGCGCCATGAAGGCCGGCGCGGTGGAGTTCCTCACCAAGCCGTTTGACGACGACATGCTTCTGGACGCGATCCGTTCGGCCCTCGAGAAGAGCCAGGCCGCGCTCGACAACGAAGCTGAGGCGCGACGTCTCCTGGACGACTATGCCACTCTGAGCCGCCGTGAGCGGGAGGTCATGGCTCTGGTGTGCACAGGTCTCCTGAACAAGCAGGTCGGCGGTGAGCTCGGCATCAGCGAAATCACCGTGAAGGCGCACCGCGGCCGGGTGATGCAAAAGATGAAGGCCAAGTCACTGGCGGATCTCGTAACGATCGCCGCGCGGCTGCACGCCACCTCCCGGATCTGATCGTCGACGATACGATCGTATCGACGATACCTTTGTCCAATTGGGCCCACACAGCCCGCACCTGATCTTCTCCTCTGTCGGCGCAGCGAGGTCTGCGGCTGAGAAGGATCAAGCTCATGTTCAGGCCCAACCTGACCCTGGTGCTGGTGTTTGTCGCGGTGATGGCGGTGGCCGGCGGCACAGGATGGGCGGTAAGCGCCTATCGGCCCGGCGGCATGGGCGGCTGGGACCTTGCTGCAGCGGCTTTCGCGACCCCCGGCCTTGCGCTTCCCGCTCCGCAACGGCTGCTGCGGGGGACGGGCCAATGGCTGAACGCGTCGCCCCTTCAGGCGCAAGACCTTCGGGGCAAGGTCGTCCTGGTAAATTTCTGGACCTATTCCTGCATCAACAGTTCGCGCGCGCTGCCGTACGTCCGCGCCTGGGCTGAGAAGTACAAGGATCAGGGCCTCGTCGTAGTGGGCGTACACACCCCCGAGTTCGCCTTCGAGAAGGACATCGGCAACGTCCGCCAAGCCGTTGCGGCCGCGGGCGTCGACTACCCGGTCGTCCTCGACAATGACTTTGCGATCTGGCGGGCCTTCGACAACCAAGCCTGGCCGGCCTTCTACTTCATCGGCGCCGACGGGCGTGTTCGTCGCCGCGTGCTGGGAGAAGGCGACTACGACAAGTCCGAACGGCTCCTGCAGACGTTGCTTTCAGAAGCCCGGGGCGCGCCGGTCACCAGCAAGATCTCGGCGGTGGTCGGCCAGGGCGCCCAAGCCGCGCCGGACGAACGTGACCTAGCCTCGCCCGAGACCTACATCGGCTACGCGAGGGCCAGTGGCTTCGCGTCTGCAGGCGGCCTCAGACAGGAGTCCCCGCGCCGCTATGCGATCCCCGGCGCGCTCGGGCTGAACACGTGGGCTCTTGGGGGCGATTGGGCGGTGGGCGACGAATTCGCCACCGCCACCGGCGCCTCCGGCCACGTCGCCTACCGCTTCCACGCCCGCGACCTCCATCTGATCATGGCCCCGTCCACACGGGGTCCCATCCGATTCCGCGTGACCCTCGACGGCCGGCCGCCCGGGTCCAACCGCGGCGTTGACGTCGACGGCGAGGGCTGGGGGCGCCTCGACGCGCCGCGGATGTATCAATTGATCCGGCAGACGGGGCCCATCCGGGATCGGACATTCGAGATAAAGTTCCTCGAACCCGGGGCCCGCGCCTATGACTTTACGTTCGGCTGACGGCCGCGGGCCATGGCCGCGACGCCCCAACTTCTGAGACTCCAGCGGCCAGTTGATCCCGATCGCGATCACCGCCGCGGGGGTTGCCGCGCCGCCGGCGGCGTCATCGTCCTGACCTACGGCGATTACCAGTGCCCCTACTGCCGGCAGCTCGGTCAAGTCGTGGAACGTCTGGGATGCCAACTCGGCGATCGGATGGCCTATGTCTTCCGGCACTTTCCCAACGAACGCGCGCATCCCGGCTCCGAATTCGCCGCCCAGGCCGCCGAGGCGGCTGGATGCCAGGGACGCTTCTGGGAGATGCACGACGCGCTTTACAAGCTCGATCCGCCCCTTTCCCGGGACGATGTCGTCGGAGCGGCAAGCTCGATCCACCTCGATATGGACAGGTTCATGCGCGACCTCGCGCATCCGGCCATTCTGGCGCGCGTCAACGAAGACCTCGCCGATGGCCGTCATAACGGCATCGCCGTGACCCCGACGATGTTCATCGACGGCCGACGCTATGACGGCGCCTGGGACTTTCATTCCATGCTCGAGACGCTGCAGCGGCCGCTCGGCGCGCGCGTGCATCGCACAGCCCGGGCCTTCGCGGCCCTGCCGGCCTCCGCGGGCCTGGTCCTGCTGGCGGCGGCGGTCGCGGCCCTGGTTTGCGCGAACAGCGGATCGGCGCAGCTATACCGGCAATTCGTGGAAGCGCCTCTGGGGATCGGCGTCGCGTCGAGGGCGCTTACGCTCGATCTCCGCGGCTGGGTCTCGGACGGCCTGCTGACGGTGTTCTTCCTGCTCGTCGGCCTGGAGATCCGGCGCGACCTGAAGGAGGGCGCGCTCTCGCGCGGTCGGGCGGCGATCCTTCCCGTTGTTTGCGCGGTTGGCGGTGTCCTGGCGCCCGCCTCGATCTACCTTCTGCTCAATCGAGGCTCATCCGTCCCAGGCTGGGCTGCGCCGACGTCCACCGGGGTCGCCTTTACGCTTGGCATCCTGGCCGTCCTTGGTGCGCGGATTTCCTCAGGGCTTCGGGTGTTTGTCGCGGCGCTAGCCGTCGTGGACGAAATCCTCTCCGTGCTGACCCTGGCGATCTTCTATCCGCAGAATCTCCAGGCCGTCTGGCTGCTCCCCGCCGTCGCGGCCTTCGCCACGATGTTCGCGCTCAACCGGTGTCGAGTCTATGCCGGCTGGCCCTACCTGGCGGCCACGATCGGCCTTTGGCTCTCGCTTCATGCGGCAGGCGTGGATGCGGCCCTGGCCGGCGTCGCCCTGGCGGCGCTGGTGCCGACACGACCCGCTCCCCATGCCGGCCCGCTGCTTGCCCAGGCCGCCACGGCGTTATCGGCGCTTGAGAGGGCAGAGGCCAGCGGCCCCGCGGAGCCGGACGGCGTTCGATCCCTCGAGCATGAGGCTCTTTGGGACGGGGCCGGTCGAAATCTCTCCGCCGCCAGTTCACGCCTTCTGTCGCCGGCGGATCGCGTCGAGCGCGCTGTCGAACCGTGGTCGGCCTTCGTGGTCCTGCCGCTGTTTGCGTTCACTGCGACGGGGTTCTCGCTCGATGTCGACCTGAGGTCGCCCGCAGCCGTCCACATCCTGTTGGGTGTTGTCCTGGGCCTGGTCCTCGGCAAGCCACTCGGCGTGATGTTGGTGGCCCTCGCGACGATCAAAGCCAGGATCTCGACGCTGCCCGCCGACACTACACCCCTGGCGTTCTTCGGCGCCGCTATTCTCTGCGGTGTCAGTGACCCGGTGGCGCTGCTGTTTGCAGACCAGGCGTTTCCCCAAAGCGCGCTCGCCGCGGTGGCCAAGATCGGCGTCCTGGCTGGCTCTGCTGTCGCCGCAGTGCTCGGCGTGCTGGTTCTAACGGCGAGGCGTCCAGCGAACGGGTAGCTGACTCAGATCGAGATGCTCCAGGTGTTGGCCCATCCTCTTCAGTCCTTCACGCGCACGATGACGACGTCGCCCATCGCCCGCATTGCCGTCGCCATGCCCGACGCCAGGTTTATCGCCTGTTCCTTCGTGAAGAAGGGCCCAAGCGGCGCGGCCCCGTTCAGGACCATCCAACCCTGTTCCGTGTATGCGACAAGAAATTCGAATGCGGGTTTGCGCTCGTCCATTCAGGCTCCGGCCCATGTTCCGAGTCGGCGGCGTTTCATCTGCCGGTCGTTCGCTGAACACGTTGTTATTGCGAAAGTTATCGACCCGCGCGCCGAGGTTCATGGCGACGGAGAGGCAACGTCGTCATGGACGCCGTTTCTCGCCATGCCTCGTTTGAGGCATCAGGCTCTTCCACCGTGGGCCGAATGGCCCATTGGGAGGCCACAGCCCTTGCTCAGCGCGTGGGTTCGGGTATGGCCGCCCTGGGCGGCGATGTCGGCTCTGAGGCGCGTGAGTCACAGACACGACGCGGCGTTCCACCAACCCCTTCCCCCTATGCAGGCGGCAAGTTTAGTGAACTCGAATTGCGCGAGGGCCTGCTGGGCGCGCCGGCGTTTGTCCCCATCGCGCCGCGCCTGGGCGGCCCTTGGCCGACCGCTTGGGCTCGCTGGAACGTTCGTGGCGGGGCCTGCTCTAGCCGGTGGCGTGGCCGAACAGACTTGGCCTTCATCGCAGCAGATTTGGCCAGCGTTGACCGCGATCCTGACTGCGATCCTGATCGGGATCGTCAGTTACTCAGTTTGGCGTGCTCGCCGCGTGACACGGGGCGCCGCGCGGATTCGAGAAACCCTCGCTTCGATCGATCCGGGGCGACCGGCGCTCCAGCCATCGCCGGTGGTGAGTGCGATCAATGATGAATTCGACACCTGGAACCTCTCGGCCGCCGAGCGTGATGTTGCGTGGTTCCTGCTCAAGGGACTGCCGATGAAGGAGATCGCCCGGCTAAGGGGCGCCAGCGAAGGCACGGTGCGCAAGCAGGCTCGCGCTGTCTATAGCAAGGCCCGGCTGGATGGCCGCTCCGACCTCGCAGCCCACATCCTTGACCGCTGCCTGGTCCCCGCTGTCTCGTCGCCAACCTGACCATCGAGGGCGTGGTTCAGCGGGCGAGGTGAACGCCCGTCATCCCGATGACTATTGCGGCTGCCAGGGCTAGCGAAGCTCCAATGCCGGCCACCGTCAGGCGATCCAGGGTAGCCCGGTTGGCCCCGTAAGCCAGGGCAACGCCTCGCGCCCCGAGCAGCAGGTGAGTCGCCACACAAGCCACGCCGAAGAAGTAGTGTGGAAGCAGGCGGATGTTCCACGCATCCTTGATGAGGCCCGCCGGTGCGCCCGTGGCGAAATTCCAGTCTGTCTGGATCTTCAGGTAGCCCCGGGCGAAGACGAAGACCGAGTTCATGTGTCCGGTGATGTAGAAGATCAAGTAGGCGCCGGTGCAGAGCTGAAGCGTGCGGAACAGGTCGGCGGGGCCGCGCGACCAGGCCCACAGCAATGCCGATCCGGTGGCCACCTGGAACAGGAATAGCGCCACAATGACCGGCTCAACGAGTGGCGCGCGATAGATCGCGCGGAAGTCGGCCATCAGGGTTTTCTGCGCGGCCAGGCTCCAACGCGCGGAGAGATGGTTCGTCAGATGCATGACGAGGAAGAGCAGAATCAGGACTGCCGCTGTGACGCCGTGGACCACCCTGAGCTTGGAGCTTGGCGGCGCCATTTCGGTGCGGATGTACGTGGGGCGGGCCAGCGCCCCGAAACCGCTCGCCACCAGGGCCAGCAGCCAAAACACGGTCCACGGCGCCTCATCGGGCACAGGGCCTTTGGCCATGTAGAGGAGCACGCCCATGAAGGTGAAGATGGGTGGGGCGGCGAAGGCCAGGAGGGCGATGCGCTTGGCCAGCAATTCGCCGCGGCTGGGATGGTCCAGCGCGCCTAGCCTGGCGGCGGACCAGAGCGCGACCGCGGGCGACAGAAGAACCAACGCCAGCAGCGCCGCGGCCATCGCATCGATCGCGCCGCCGGCGGCCGTCACCGCCGCGTTGAACGCCTTGAGCAGGAATGGATAGGCGAGCGCCGCAAGGCTGGGCGCAGCAAAGGCCAGATGTCGATAGTCGAAGGCGGCGTGGCTTTGCCTCGGGGCGGCCGGTGTCATTCAACGCACCTCCTGCGTCAAGCGTCGGTCAGAAGCTATGCAGATCGCGCCGCCGCCGCGACTGTAGAGGACGCGGCTGATCTGAACTGCTTGCTCACAACGCCTTCGGGTAAGAGTGGCGGGCCGGAGTCGGGAGGGGACCCCGGCCCGCTTCTCCACGCTCAGGCGACGCGGCGGGGTTGCGGCTCAGCGTGGAGCTTGGCGTCCGCCCGCGAACTGACTGGGTCCATCAACGATCTCCTGACGTGAACACCCAGGTCATGCGGGCCTGACTTGCAGGGACGATATCCTCCAGTTCGCAGGCCCGACCATTGGACGAAAGTGTCGGTGGACCTCGCTAGATTTTGTCCGGGGACGCCCGCTCACCGGGCTGTCGATACCTAGGTCCAATGGAAGGCCGACGCTGATTTCTGTCTGATCGCCACATCCCGCGCGTTCTCGCCCGGGCTTGGGATTCGGACAGGACCATGGCGGTTCACGAAACCACCCAACCGTTCGCGGCGCAGAACCTGATCGAAGAGATCAATCACCGCGTCTTCAACGACTACACCGAAGCGATTCTGTCGCTGTCGAGAGCGGCCGCTTGCGTCGCGGGGCCGCCCCGCCGCGTCCTCTTCGACGCCGTTGATCGATTGAAGGCGCAGGCCGAGGCCCATAGGATACTGCTACCGCCAGTGTCGAATGACCTCGTGAACCTGGCTGACTACATCGGCGGCCTTTGTGAAGCTCTCTCAAGGGTCGCGCGGGGCGACGGCGCCGTCCATATCGCGCTCGAGATCGACGAGGTCTGGCTCGACGCTAGCCGCAGCTGGCGGCTTGGGCTCATTGTCGCCGAACTGATCCGCAACGCCGCTCGCCATGGGCTTGGCCGCCAGCAGGGATGCGTCGGCGTGCGAATTGCCGAGCGCCTGGGCGGGGTCTTCTGCCTTGTGTGCAATCGCAATTTCGCCGCCCCAGGCCGCGCCAACGGCCGCGGGCTACGGCTCGTACGATCACTCGCCGCCGACCTGGGCGGGACCGTCTCGTGGCGGTTTACGCAGTCCTGCAGCGTGGTGGCGCTCGAGATTCCCGCCTCGCCGATCGACGTTTGAGCGACCTTCTCGAGAGCTCGCCCGCAGGCGATCTGCAGCATTGGCGGGGCAGGATCGATCTGCCGCTAAGGGATCGTCGGACTAGGTCATCACCGGGGCTGCTCATCGACAGGAAGCGCGATCGACATCGTCAGGCGCGGGGAGCCGCCACCAACAGCTTCCGGTCGATCGGCATTCGCCGAAGCGCAACGCCCGTCGCCGCGTAGATTGCATTGCGCAGGGCGGGGACGGCGGCCGTCGTGCCGGTCTCACCGATCCCCCCCGGCGGTTCGCCGTTGCGGATCAGGTGCACGTCGATCGGCGGGATCTCGTTCATCCGCATCACCCGATAGTCGTGAAAGTTGCTCTGCTGGACCCGGCCCTTCTGCAGCGTGATCTCGCCGTACAGCGCAGCACTGAGCCCGAAGATCAGTCCACCCTGCAGCTGCGCGACCACGGTGTCCGGATTGACGATGACGCCCGCGTCTACGGCCGCGTTGATGCGGCGCAGCCGGACCTCGCCGGCTTCGTCGACCTCGGCTTCGACAACCGTGGCGATGAAGCTGCCGAACGAGGGCTGAACGGCCACGCCGCGCCCGCAGCGCGGCGGCAACGGCTCGCCCCATTTCGCCTTGTCGGCCACCAGGTCCAGGGCGGCGAGCAGGCGAGGGGTCTTGGCCAGGTGCTTGCGTCGGAACGCGACCGGGTCCTCGCCGGTGTGGCGCGCGAGCTCGTCGATGAAGCTCTCGACGGCGAAGACGTTGTTGTTGGGGCCCACCCCGCGCCAGAAGCCGGTGACAATGCCGGGCGGCTCCTCGCGGACGAACTCCACCCGCTGGACCGGGATGTCGTACGGCTGGTCTACGGCGCTGTCGACGCCGTCGAAATCGACGTCGTTTGTGTAGGCCTGCGGAAGCCATCTCGCGACGACCGCCGAGCCGGCGATCTTGTGCTTCCAGGCGACGATGCGATCACCGGCCAGCTTCGCCGACAGGACGTCACGATAGGCCGGCCGGTAGATGTCGTGGCGAACGTCCTCCTCTCGCGTCCAGACCACTTTCACGGGACCCTCGACATGGAGCGCGAGGCGGGCGGCCGCAAACGCCATGTCCGGCTCAAGCCTGCGGCCGAAGCCGCCGCCCAGTAGATGCTGGTGGACGGTCACATGGTCCGCCGGCAGGGCCGTCGCCGCAGCGACGGCCTGCTGGACCCGGGTCATCACCTGTGTGCCGATCCAGACCTCCGCGCGACCCGGCGTGACGTGGACGGTGCAGTTCAGGGGCTCCATAGTGGCGTGCGCCAGCAAGGGCTCCTCGTAGGCCTGGGTGATGGCCTCGCCATCAGCGAACGCCCGCGAGGCGTCGCCCACGTTCTTTGCGACCGCTCCGTCGCGCTCGCTGGCGGCGCGCAGTTGCGACCAGATCTGCTCGCTCGACACGGCCCCGTTCGGCCCGTCGTCCCAAACCGGCGCGAGCGCCTCGAGACCGCTCTTGGCCGCCCACATTTGGTCTCCCACGACCGCCACCAGATCGTCGAGCACGACGACCTGACGAACCCCGGGGACGGCCATAGCCTTGGCCTCGGACACCCTGACGACCCTGCCGCCTCGGACCGGACTCTGTTGGAGCGTTGCGAACTGCACGCCGGCCGGCAGCGCGTCGATCCCGTAGATGACGCGGCCATTGACCTTGTCCGGCGTATCGAGCCGCTTCAGCGGCTTGCCGATCAGCTTGAACGCCCTGGGCTCCTTCAACGGCGGCTCCTTCGGCAACGGCAGTCTCGCGGCCGACGCCACCAGGGTGCCGTAGCCGATCCGCCGGCCGCTCCCGGCGTGGATCACCTCGCTGTTCTCCGCATGGCAGGCGGATGCTGAAACACCCCAACGTTTCGCGGCGGCCTCGACCAGGACGACGCGCGCCGCCGCACCCGCCTTGCGCAAGGGACGCCAAAGGCCACGGATGGAGTTCGAATTGCCGGTCGCCTGCACGCCCAGCATCGGATTGACGTAGAGCTTCTCGTTGGGCGGGGCGTGGTCGACCCGCACCATCGCCCAGGCGGCGTCGAGCTCCTCAGCCAGGATCGCCGATATCGACGTGTAGACGCCCTGGCCCATCTCCACCTGGGGCATGATCAGGGTGACGACGCCCTTCTGGTCGATCCGAATGAAGGCGTCGGGGACGAACATCGCCCCGCCAGCGGCCGCGCGCGCCGGCTCGGCGGTCATGGGGATGGCGATCAGCAGGACCGTCCCTCCGCCGGCCCCGAGGAGGCGCCTGCGGGAGATCGTCGTCGAGGTGAGCTCGTCGCGGCCGGACATCAGGTCATCCCCGCCGCGTTCTTGATGGCCTGGCGGATGCGGACGTACGTCCCGCAACGGCAGATGTTTCCGGACATCGCCGTGTTGATGTCGGCGTCCGTCGGGGCCGGTTTGGCGTTCAGGAGCGCCGCCGCCGACATGATCTGGCCCGACTGACAGTAGCCGCACTGGACCACTTCCAGGTCCAGCCAGGCCTTCTGTACCTTGGCCCCGGCAGGCGTCGCTCCGATGGCCTCGATCGTCGTGACCGCCTTGTCGCCGATAGCGCTGACAGGCAGACGACAGGATCGCGTGGGCTTGCCGTCCAGGTGCACGGTGCAGGCGCCGCACTGGGCGATCCCACAGCCGAATTTCGTGCCGGTCATGTGCAGAACGTCGCGGAGAACCCACAGCAACGGCGTGTCTCCCCCCACGTCGACCGATCGCTCCTGTCCGTTGATCCGCAGTCGAATCATCTGTTGTCCTCGGTGGAAGCGGCGCGCGGCGCCGACGATGTCGAGCTCCGCGCTCCCGAAAACCTGGCCGCTACTCCAGCAGGCGCTGCCGTGACCCTCTATTGAACGATGGTATCGGCGCCACTCAGGGCCGGGCGCTGCACAGCAAGGCCTTGACCGTCGTCCCGCGGGACGGCGGCCAAGGGACCGTTGCAATAGCTGGAGCGGAGTTGACTCGCGGTCTTGGCTAGGCCGCGCGCAGGGACCGGAACGCGTTCCGGACCTCTCCCGTGAAGATCGAGGGCTGTTCCCACGCCGCGAAGTGGCCGCCTTGGTCGAGCCGGTTGTAGTAGACCAGCTTTGAATACGCCTGCTCGGCCCAGGTGCGAGGGACCTGACAGACCTCATCCGGGAAGGCGCTCACCGCGACCGGGATGGCGACGTGCTTCGGCGCAAAGAACGCGAACTTGTTTTCCCGGTAGATCCGTGCGGACGAGACCGCCGTGTTCGTCAGCCAGTACAGCGTGAGGTTGTCGAGGACGTCGTCCCGCGACAGCCCCTCCTGAGCGCCGTCGAACACCCGCGAAATCATGGCGTAGCTTCGTGCGTCGTGGTCGAGGAGCCAGGCAGCGAGTCCGACGGGCGAATCGGCGAGGGCGTAGAACGTCTGAGGATGGCTCGACATCGCCACGGCGTAGCCCACGCCGTTTTTGTAGAAGAACGCGAGCTGGTCCCAGGCGCGCTTCTCGTCCGCCGAGAGACTGGAAGGCGCCGGTTGACCCGACTGAATCGCCGCGTCGATCTCCGGCGGAACCGCAAACACCCAGTTGAGGTGGATGCCGACCAGTTCAGGATGGCCCTGCGTCGCCATCACATCGGTGACCATCGCACCCCAGTCGCCGCCCTGCGCCGCGAACCGCGTGTACCCGAGGCGCTTCATCAGCACGACCCAGGCCTGCGCGATGCGGGTCGGGTCCCAGCCTGTCGCGGAGGGCTTGCCCGAGAAGCCGAAACCCGGCAGCGACGGGATCACCACATCGAAGGCGTCCGCGGCGCTTCCGCCGTGCGCCGTCGGATTCGTCAGCGGGTCGATGATCTTCAGCAGCTCGACGACCGAGCCCGGCCAGCCGTGCGTGACGATGAGCGGCATCGCGCCTTCGTGCTTCGACTTCACATGGATGAAGTGGATGTCCAGCCCGTCGATCTCGGTAACAAACTGCGGGAAGCTGTTCAGGCGGGTCTCGCACTTGCGCCAGTCGTAGGCGGTGCGCCAGTAGTCGGCGACCTTCTGGATCATCGCGAGCTGCACACCCTGCGAAGCATCGCCCACCGTTTCGCGTTCCGGCCAACGGGTGGCCGCGATGCGGTGGCGCAGGTCGGCCAGCGACGACTCGGAGGCGTGGAAGCGGAATGGCCGGATGGCGTCGCCGTGGGCGCCGCCGCCGCCGACGTCCGACTGGTCGGCGACGAGGCCGGCGGCCTCGGACGGGGCGGACGTGATGAAGCTGGCGGCGGTTCCGGCCACGACCGAACCGGCGAGGAATTGGCGGCGCGTCGATGGCCTGTTCTCGGGCAGCATGGCGGTTCTCCTGAGCCCGTGTTTGGCGGGACGCCGAACACCCAAGGCGCACGGGAGTATTTCGATCCAACTCAGGGGAGATATTGTACTAAAGTATTGCCATGATCTCGGTGGGCTCCGCGTCGTCTGGCAACGATTATACTAACGTCCAATACTAAGGCGCCGGAACCTCGGCTTACGTCTGTTGCGAAGAGACGCCTGATTTCGGGCGGACCGGAACACAGGGAAAGCCGCCATGATTCAGAGGTCTTCGGCCACGAGCGTTGGGCGCTTGAGCGCAGCAACCCTGATCTCGGTCGCGCTGTCGATGAGCATCGGAGCAGGCCTGCCCACTCCGGCGCACGCCGTTCCGGACGCCGCGCCGGGTGCGCCAGGCGCGCCCTACAAGCACATGCCGCCGCTCGCGCCGATCGGTGTGAGGGTCGACCGCTATCTGCCGACGCCGCCGCAGGCCGCGGCTCCCCCGATCGATCCGAAGAAGGGCTATCGCCTCCAGCCGTTGGGGCGTGGCCTCTACATGGTCACCGAGAACGCCTACCAGTCGATGTTCCTGGTCTACGAGACCGGCGTCGTGGTGGTGGACGCGCCGCCCAGCTATTCCGCCCACCTCAAACAGGCGATCGCCGAGGTGACGGACAAGCCCGTCACCCACATCGTCTACAGCCATTCGCACATTGACCATATCGGCGGCGTCACGGATCTGGGTGGTCACCCCATCCTGATCGCGCAGGCTGAAACCAAGCGACTGCTCGCGCGGGCGAAGGATCCCAAACGTCCGGTCCCGACCGTCACGTTCCAGGATCGCTACACGCTGAAGGTCGGAAGTCAGAAGCTCGAGCTGAGCTACCACGGCGTCGCGCACGAACCGGGGAACATTTTCATCTACGCGCCTGAGCAGAAGGTGCTGATGGTGGTCGACGTCGTCTTCCCGGGCTGGATGCCCTGGCGCCGCTGGGCTCTGGCCCAGGACGTCCCGGGCTACTTCCACCAGGTGGCAGAGATCGACCAGGTCCCGTTCAAGACCTTCATCGGCGGCCATGTCAGCCGCGTGGGCAGCCACGCCGACGTGCGCACCCAGCTCGAGTTCATGGGCGACGTGAAGGCGGCTGCCGCGAACGCGCTCAAGACGACCGCGATCGGCGAGGAAATGAACCCGCAGGACAAGGCCAACCCCTGGGCGGTCTTCGACAACTACATCGACCGTGTGGTCGTCCAATGCGTGAGCAGCGTCAGCCCCAAGTGGCAATCGAGGCTCGCCGGCTTCGACGTCTACATCTGGGACCAGTGCTACGCGATGGAGCAGAGCCTCCGTATCGACTGAGCGCCGGCAGGGTGAAGGGCAAAGCCTCAGACCTTGATCGTGGAGATCCGCCATGCGGCCCGTCACTCTCAGACGCTGGCTTTCGATGTCGACTGCCGTAGCGGTGTCGCTGGCCGCCTGTGCGCCGGGCGACGTGAAGCCCCAGCTCGCCCTCCAGACGAGCCAGACGCTTGGCCTGGGAGGCTCCGGCCACGCCGATCCTGTTGAAGGCTGGTGGCGCGCGTTCGGCGACCCTCAGCTCGACCGGATCATGGCCGACGCCCTCGCGGCCAACCCGTCGCTCGATGCGGCTCTAGCGCGGCTACGGGCCGCGCAGGCCGCGATCGGCGTTGAACGGGCGGGACTGCTTCCGCAGGCGACGGCCACCGCCCAGGAGAGCTATGGCCGCCTCAGCGGGCGTCTGCCGACCCCGCCGCCGTACGCCGGCAGCGAACGCTGGATCGGAACGGCGTTGGCGAACCTCACCTGGACGTTGGACTTCGCGGGCCGCCAGAAAGCGTTGGTTGACGAGGCGCGGCACGCTGCGGACGCCACCGCGCTCGATTTCGCGAGCGCTCGCCTTGCGCTCACGTCAGCGGTCGCCCAGGCCTATGTGGGCCTAACGGCCGCCGAGCGACAGGCCGCGATCGCCCGCGAGTACGTCGCCGCGCGCCGCCAAAGCCTGGCCTTGGCGAGAAGCCAGGCGTCGAGCGGTCTCGCCAGCGATTTCGACCTGCGCGTCGCCGAGACTCTGGTGGCGGAAGCGGAGCAGGCTCAGAGCCGCGCCGAGGGCGACCGGGCGCTGATGGTCCATGCTCTGGCGGCGCTGGCGGGCCGTGGCGCCGACTATTTCGACAACGTCGGCGCCTCACACGTCGACCTGGCCATCGTCCTGCCGGTTCCGACGACCCTCCCCGCCAACCTGCTTGAACGCAGGCCCGAACTGATGGCCGCGAGCGCGCGGATGGACGCCGCCCTCGCGGGCCGACGCGCCGCCCGCGCCGACTTCTTCCCTACGGTCGATCTGCGGGCCTTCGTCGGCGTGTCGGCCCTGGGTGTCAGCTCGCTCTTCACCCGCGACGCTGTCGTCTCGGGAGTAGGGCCGGCCGTCAGCCAGCCCATCTTCCAGGGGGGCCGCCTGCGGTCGCGGTACCGTCAGGCCACGGCCGACGTGGATGTGGCGACCGCGCAGTACGACGCCCTCGCCGTCGCCTCGGTTCGCGAAGCCGCCGACGCGCTTTCGAACCTCGACACCAGCGCTGCGGAGGCGGCTGCGCAGCGGCGGATCCTGGCTGGCTACGCGGAGACCGCCCGGCTCGAGCGGGCTCGCCGCAGGTCAGGCCTGGGCGCCGAGACCGACGTACTCGCTTCGAACGAGCGCCTCCTGCAGTCCGAGCTGGCCCAGAGCCGGTTCGACGCCGAGGCCGCCTCGCGGCGCATCCAGCTCCTGGCCGCCGTGGGCGGGGACTTCCAGGCCCCGCCGAAACCACCCGCCAATTGAGGATCCGCCATGGCCGCGCCCTTCCTGAAGCAGCGTCCCGCGCCCAAGTCCGAAGCGCCGCGCCCCGCACTGGCGGAAGCCCAGGCCTCGCCTATGGCGACCAAGGGCAAGCCGCGCGCCCGCAGGCTGGCCTTCTACGGCCTGGGCGCCGCCGGGGTGCTGGGCCTCGGCGGCTACGGCGTCGCCGTGGCGGTTTCGCCGCCGCATGTGGCGACCGACGACGCCTATGTGGCGGGCGATGTGGTGGCGATCACCAGCCGCGAAGCCGGCGCGGTGACGGCGCTGTACGCCGACAACACCGAGAGCGTTAGACAAGGTCAGCGCCTGGTCGACCTCGACGCTTCCACGGCGGACGTCAACCTGGCCGCCGCCGAGGCGGAACTCGGCCGCACCGTTCGAGCTGTTCGGGCGGACAATGCGCGCGTCCAGGCCTCGGCCGCCGATATCGCCAAGGCCAGCAGCGACCTGTTCCGCGCGCAAGCCGACCTGGAGCGCCGCCAGCAGGCGGTCACAGACGGCGCCGTCTCGGCCGAGGACGTGGCCCACGCCCGCGAAGCGGTGCGCGCGGCCCAGGCCGCGCTCGCCCTCGCCCGGGGCCGCCATCTCGAGGCGCAGGCCTCGGTCCGCGGGGTGCGGGTCTCCGACAACCCGGCCGTCCTGGCCGCCGCCGCCGCGGTGCGACGGGCCGCGATCGTGCGCCGCCACTTGAGCGTGTCCGCCCCCGTCGATGGCGTGGTCGCCCAGCGCACCGTTCAACTCGGCCAGCAGGTCGCGCCCGGGACTCCCTTGATGGCCATCGTGCCCCTGCGCCGCGTCTGGGTGGACGCCAACGTCCGCGAGACCCAGCTCGCGGATATCCGAGTCGGCCAGCCGGTCCGCGTCATCGCCGACGCCTACGGGCGCCAGAGAGTCTTCCATGGCCGCGTGGAGGGCTTGCCGGCGGGAAGCGGCAACGCATTTGCCCTGCTCCCGCCCCAGAACGCGTCCGGCAACTGGATCAAGATCACACAGCGGCTCTCGGTCCGTATCGCGCTCGACCAGGCCGAACTCGCCCGCCGGCCACTGCAGATCGGGCTCTCTGTCACCGCGCGCATCGACACGCGCGACCGCTCCGGTCCGATCCTCGCCTCCACGCTGCCGGTTGCGCTCGCCGCGCAGGCTCCCGAGGACGCCGGCCCCGCGGTCGAAACCAGGATCGCGCGCATCATCGCCGAGAACCGGGGCTAGCCGCGATGAAGACCGAGGCTGCGCCCCTATCCGGCGTTCCGCTCGCGCTGACGGCGATCGCGCTCGCCACCGCCACCTTCATGCAAATTCTCGACAGCGCGATCGCCAACGTCGCGCTGCCGACGATCGCGGGAAACCTCGGCGTCAGCACGGACGACAGCACCTGGATGATCACCGCCTTCGCGGCCGCCAACGGGGTGTCGGTGCCGCTGACGGGCTGGCTGATGGCGCGCTTCGGGGTGGTGCGCACGTTCGTGGTGTCCGTCGTGCTGTTCACGATCGCTTCGATGCTCTGCGGCATCGCCTGGGACCTGCCATCGCTGGTCATCTTCCGGCTGCTCCAGGGCGGAGTCTCGGGCCCGATGATCCCCGGCAGCCAGGCCCTGCTGATCATGATCTTCCCGCCGCAGAAGCGCGGCCTGGCGCTGGGCGTCTGGTCGACCACCACGCTCGTCGCGCCGATCGTCGGACCGATTCTTGGAGGCTACATCTGCGACACCACCTATTGGGGTCTGATCTTCCTGATCAACGGCCCGGTGGGCGTGGTCTGCGCGCTCGGCAGCTGGCTGCCGTTGCGCCGTCGCGAGACGCCGACGCGCAAGCTCCCGGTGGACGTCGTCGGCCTGGGTCTGCTGTCGATCTGGGTCGCGGCTCTGCAGTGCGTGCTGGACCTGGGCAAGAACGCCGACTGGTTCAACTCCCCCATCATCGTCGTGCTGGCGATCGTGGCGACGGTGGGCTTCATCGCTTGGCTGATCTGGGAGCTCACCGACGCGCATCCCATCGTGGACCTCAGCCTGTTCCGCTACCGCAATTTCGGTCTCGGCGTGACCGCGCTCAGCCTGGGCTTCGCAACCTTCTTCGCGATCAATCTTCTCCAGCCGCTCTGGCTCCAGATGAACCTGGCCTACACCGCCACCTGGGCTGGGCTGGTAGCCGCGCCGAGCGGCGTGGTGGCCGTCCTGCTCACGCCGGTCGCCACGCGGTTCGCGGGAAAGGTCGATGAGCGCCTGATCGGCTCGTTCGCCTTCGTCGCCCTGGCGGTGGCCTATTTCATGAGAAGCGGCTTCACCACGAACGCCGACTTCCCGCACCTGGCGGCGCCGCTCCTGGCGCAAGGCGCCGCGCTCAGCGTGTTCTTCCTGGCGATGCTGACGATAACGCTGGACGGGATCCCCCCCGAGCGCACGCCGGCGGCTACCGGCCTGCTCAACTTCGTGCGCATCACCCTGAGCGGCTTCGCCGCCTCGCTGATCACAACCGTCTGGGATCGCCGCGAGAGCCTGCACCAGACCCACCTGGCCGAGGCGGCGACGGCGTCCGGCCCCGCCTACGGCGCCGCTGTCCAGCGCCTGCAGGCCCTGGGCTTTACGGCCCAGCAGTCCACGGCCCTGATCGATCGCCAGTTGACCGGGCAGGCCTACCTGCTCTCGGCGACCGAGATCTTCTGGGCCTGCGGCTGGATCTCGCTCTCGCTTATCGGCCTGATCTGGATCGCGCGCCGCCCTCGAGGCCAAGGCGCGCCGGTCGCCGCGGCCGACTAGCGCCGGCCGCGGCTCGGGGCCTTAGGCGTTATCGCGTCTCCGTGGCCGCTCCGGCGGCCAGCTGCTTGCGGAACGCTTCCACCGGAAGGCCGCCCCAGCCCCAGTCCTCCAATTCGACCTCTGTGATCGTGACGAAGGTGGAATCCAGGGGCTTGCCCAGGACGTCGAGCAGAACCTCGCTGACGCCCTTGATCAGCCGGGCCTTTTCCTCCGCCGTGGCGGCGCTGTGACCGGGCGTGGACCCTTCACGGGTGATGACGATGTTGACGATCGGCATGGCCCGCACCTCACCAGTGACCGGCGGACTGGCCGCCGTCGACGTAGAGGGTCGTGCCGGTCACAAACCCGGCGTTTTCCAGGTAGAGCACGGCGTCGACCATATCGCTGACGTCGCCGATGCGCCCCAACGGATGCAGAGCGCTCAGGGCCGCATGCGTCTCGACCGGATTCATCGGGGTGTTGATGATCCCCGGCGATACCGCGTTCACGCGGATGCCGCGTCCGGCGTACTCGATGGCCAGCGCCTTGGTCGCCGCCTTCAGTCCGCCCTTGGTGATCGAGGCCAGGACGGCCGGGACGCCGTTGATCGGCTGATCCACCAGGCTGGTGGTGACCTGGACAACATGGCCGGAGCCTTGGGCTTCCATCCGGCGGATTGCCGCCTGAGTGACAAAGAAGAAGCCCGCGAGGTTGGTCTTGATGTTCGCCGCCCAGTCCTCGGCCGTGAAATCGGTGAACGGCTTGGCGGTGAAGATGCCGGCATTGTTGATCAGGGTGTCGACGCGACCGAAGCGCTCGACAGCGCCGGCCACCACGCGCTCGGCGACCTCGGGATCGCCGATGTCGCCGCGAACCACCAGGATTCCCGGATCACTGGAGTCGCGGACCGACCTTGACGTGGCGACCACGCGGTATCCCGCGTCCCGGTAGGCGTAGACCAGGGCGGCTCCGATGCCCTGCGACGCGCCGGTGATGACGGCGACCTTTTGCGAACTGCTCATAGCGCAACCTCTTTCTTTGCTGGGTCAGGACGCGGCCCTCGAGTCCGCGGGCGGCGCGCCGCCCCGGGCCGCTTGCGGCTTGGCTTACGGGAGTCCGAGGCTCGCGCTCATCCGGACGAGGCCGGCCAGGGAGCGCACCTGCATCTTCTCCATGACGTGGCCGCGGTGCGCTTTGACGGTGACCTCACTGATCCCGAGTTCGAAGGCGATCTGCTTGTTCAGGAGCCCGGCGACGACCAGGCTCATGACCTGCTTCTCCCGCACGCTGAGCGCGCCGTAGAGCAACCGAAGGGCCTGCAGCTGGTTCTGCGCCGCGACCGCTGCACGGCTGCGTTCGAGGGCGTCCTCTACGGCATCGAGAAGGACCCTGTCCTCGAAGGGCTTCACGAGGAATTCGACCGCGCCGGCCTTCATGGCCTGCACCGTCGTCGGCACATCGGAGCGACCCGCGACAACGACGATCGGCATGGCGGTCCGCTCGCGGGCGATGCGCGCCTGAACCGCGACCCCGTCGCGGCCAGGCCGCCGCATGACCAGGATGAGGCAACTCGCGCCGACAGGCGGCGAGCTGTCCAGCAAGGCCTCGGCGCAGGCGAACGTGCGCACGACACAGCCTGTCGGCTCGATCACGGCCTCCAACGACCGGTGCGGGTTAGGGTCATCATCGACCACGAAGACGACCGCCGCCTGGTCATCCGCGGGCGCGCGGGCTCCGTGCGTGAAGCTCTGGGAAGGGTGGTTCCAGGTGGCAACGTTCATGGCGGTCACTCCCTGTCGTTCGAGGAAGTTTCCGCCGGCCCAGGGGGTCGCGCCTCGCCCGCATTGGGCGCCGATTCACCCGAAATTGGGGTGCGGCGCTGCCGGGCAGGGCGTCGTCGGATGAGGACAGCCCCTGGCCATCCACGCAGGGGACGCAGGAAGAGACGAAACCCATTTGGGTGACGACGTAATCCCCCGATCGGGCGTCCCGCGGTCCTCGGAACCGCGCGAAGGGTGAGCGCATGGCTCGCCGACGTTGGCAGGAATGAGAGACGCAATCGGACCCGTCGCGATCTCACTGGTCGCAGGATTCATCCTGGGGCTGGCGGCGGGCTGGCGGGCCGGTCGCCGCGGGGTGCGCATCGAACGCGTCACCGTCGGACACCAGGAGCGGTTCGCCGTTCTGCACGACGGCCTGTTGCAGGACGTTCAAGGGCTGGCGCTCAGCCTTCAGGCTGTCGCCGACCAGATGCCACTGGAGGCTGCGGCGAGACGACAGCTGGAGCAGATTCTCGACCGAACCGAGGCGCTTCTTCAGGAGGGGCAGAAGCAGGCGAAGGGCCGCCCGATTTGAGATGTCACGGACCCTTGCTATGTTTCGGGCAGGGCGATGTGATGGAGGTCGCCTCGGCTAGCGGACGTCGGGAATGAAAGCGCACCCGTCCCTTATCCGGGTTTTGGCGCACGTCGCGGCCGGTCTGCTCGCGGCGTTGCTTGTCGCCACGCCGACCAGCGCGCTCGACCCTGCTCGCAGCATGGCGCAGTTCCACCACACCAGGTGGTCTTTGCTCGACGGCTTTCCAACGATGGCGCTTGGATTCGCCCAGACGCCCGACGGGTTCCTTTGGCTCACATCCCCGGACGGACTCTACAGGTTCGATGGCGTGCGCGCCGAGCGCTATGGCGGTACAGAACTCGCCGGTCCGGGCCGTGGCATCGTTTCAACGGCCAGCGGCGACCTGTGGGTGGGCCTGTTCGGCAACGAGCTCGCACGGATCAATCGCCGGGGAGAGCTTGCGATCTTCACTGCGCCGACTCAGGGGATTCCATCGGAGGTCCTCTACCTGGCGCCGGACCCCGACGGGTCGATCTGGGTGGGCACGCGGGACAAGGTCCTGAACTTCGACGGGCGGCGCTGGCGCGCCATCGGCAGTCCCTGGCCGCGGGCCGTAACCTGGCTTGATCCTGGCGGCGTGTGGGGCCTTGCGCTTGCCCGCGACGGGACGCTGTGGGCCAAGAACCTCCTCGGGCTCTACTACCTCAGGCGGGGAGCCGCAGCCTTCGCGCCGGCGACGGGATACGCGGGGAGCATTATCGACTTCGCGCGCGACCAGGAGGGTCGCCTGTGGACAGCCGATTCCGCGACCCATCGCTTCTACGCGCTGCCGGACCTTGATCCCAGGCTGCCTGTTCCAACACCGCAATTCGGCGCGCCCGCCCCTCCGCAGATCCTTGGCCACGTGTTGATGGATCGGGATGGTGCGCTCTGGAACACCAATTCCGTGACCGGCGGCCTCTACCGGACATCGTCCGTCCGGTCCGCGGCAGGCGCGGAACGATACAATGTGGCGCAGGGCCTGCCGTCCAACGCCGTCAACGGAAGTTTCGAAGACCGGGAAGGCGACATCTGGATCGGTTCATCGGATGGACTGGAACGTTTCCGCCCAGCGAACATCGTCGCGGAGCCGGTCCTACGTCTGAGGCCGCAGGCGCCCGTGATCACCACGAGCGAGCGGGCTGTGTATGTCTATAGCGGCCTCAAGGTGCCGGTCGCAGATCCATCGGACGCGGGGGGACGCCTCTTTCGCATCCGACCCGGTCAGCCGCCCGAGTTGCTCTCCGCGAACATAGGCCAATTGCAGGATATGGCGGCCAAGCCGAACGGCGACCTGATCATGGCCACCGAAGGGCGGCTGTTGCGGTGGCGTGATGGCAAGGCCACGCCGATCCCCGTCCTCCCGGAAATGGAGGGCGGGCATGTGCAGAATCTCGTCACAACGCCGCATGATGGCCTTCTCGTTTCGATCTTCCAGAAGGGGGTCTATCGGCTGGAGTCAGGGCAGTGGGCCAAGCTCTGGTCCGCTCCGGCAACATCCAGCGACGTTCCTCGGGTCGCCATCGACCGCGCCGGCGCAGTCTGGCTCATCGACGACTACCGGATCGTTCGGATCGATGGCGACCGCAGGACTGAATTTCCACTGGCGCTTACCTCTGGCCTGAGACTTGTCCGCGCGACCCTGGCCGACCGCGACGGCATGATTTTTATCGGCAATGCCGGTGTCGGACGGTTCGATGGGCGCACGCTGCAGATTCTGCCCTCTTCGCGTGCGCCCATTTTGGCAATGTCGTTTGGGATCGTCCAAACGCCTGACGACAACATGTGGATCGGAACCCGGAACGGCGTTGTCCGGGTCGCGAGGACCGCGCTCCTGAGAGCCCTTGCCCAACCCGACGCGAAACTCGACTATCAGCTCTTCGATGCGGGTGATGGGTTCCAGGGAGTCGGTGGCGACGCATTCAACCAGATGATGGAGGCGGGTCCGGACGGACGCGTCTGGATTGTTGGCCTCGACCATGTGTACTGGATCGACCCCAACCACCTATTCCGCAACCGCCAACCGCCGCCCGTCGTCATCCGCTCGGTCACAGCCAACGGCCGCGTCTACGACAAGCCGACGAGACTGACGTTGTCGCCTGGGACGTCGCAGCTGCAGATCGACTACACGGCCTTGAGCCTGGCCGCCCCCGAGCGGGTCCGCTTCCGCTACCGCCTGGAGGGCGTCGACAAGGGCTGGGTCAACGCCGGCGGACGCCGACAGGCGTTCTATACGAACCTGCAGCCCGGCGATTACCGCTTCCAGGTGATCGCGGCCAACGGCGACGGCGTATGGAACACCGCCGGGGCCACGTTCAAGGCCACGATCAGGCCCACGTTCCTGCAGACCTGGGTCTTCAAGGCCCTGGTGGCTCTGGCCGCGGCGGCACTCCTCTGGGTCCTCTATCGCCTTCGCCTGCGCCAGGTCAGCGACCGGATCCGTGCGCGGCTGGCGGAGCGGATGGACGAGCGGGAACGCATCGCGCGCGAGCTGCACGACACGCTCTTGCAGGGTGTCCAGGGCCTGAGCCTGAGGCTGCAGGCGTTCGCAGCCCAGATGCCGCCCGAGGAACCTACGCGCCGGCTGATGGAGCAGGCGCTGGACCGCGCGGACGAGGTCCTCGCCGAAGGCCGCGATCGCGTCCGCAATCTGCGCGCCAGCCGAAAGAGCGGGGATCTGCCTGAGGCGCTCACACTCGCTGCGGAGCGGCTGTCGTTCGATCCAACTGTCACGCTCCAGGTGAAGGTCGAGGGCGTCCAGCGCGCGCTACACCCGGTGGTGTTCGATGAAGTCATGAGGATCGCCGGCGAGGCGCTCTTCAACGCGTTCACCCACGCCCAGGCTGACCGCGTCACAGCCGAGGTCTGCTACGAGCGGAACCAGCTGGTCGTGCGCATCCGCGACAACGGCGGCGGCATGGAAAGCGATGTGCTCGAACACGGACGCGAAGGCCACTTCGGCCTGGCCGGCATGCGCGAGCGGGCTCAGAAAATCCGCGGGCAGCTCTCCATCCGCAGCCGCCCCGGCGAGGGCGTGGAGCTCGCCCTCACCATTCCGGCGAGTCACGCCTATGCCCGCCAACGGTGGCGGCCGTTTGCGGCGCCGCGCCTGGAGCTCGAGGACTAGATGGCTGCCAGCGAGTCACGCCCGATCACGGTGCTCGTCGTCGACGACCATCCGATGCTGCGCGAGGGCGTAGCCGCCGTCCTCGACCTGCAGGACGACATGCGCCTCGTCGGCGAAGCGGAGTCGGGCGCGGCGGGGGTGGCGCGCTTCCGGGAGCTGCGCCCGGACGTGACGCTCATGGACCTTCAGATGCCCGACATAACCGGCGTCCAGGCGATCGAGACGATCCGGACCGAAGCCCCGAATGCCAAGATCGTCGTCCTGACCACCTATGACGGCGACGTACAGGCGCTGCGGGCCCTGAAGGCCGGCGCCGCGGCCTATCTCCTGAAGTCGAGCCTGCGCCGCGAGCTGATCGACACGATTCGCGACGTCCATGCCGGCCGCAAGCACATCGCCCCCTCGATGGCGGAGAAGATCGCGGTCCACGCCATCGACGAGCGGTTGAGCGATCGCGAGAGCGACATCCTGCGGCTGGTCGCCGACGGCTGTCAGAACAAGCAGATCGCGCGAAGCCTGGCGATCTCGGAGCAGACGGTGAAGGCGCACCTGAAGAGCATCTTCAGCAAGCTGGATGTCTCCGACCGCACGCACGCCGTGACGGTCGCGCTCCGCCGCGGAATCATCGAGCTCTAGGCGCTAAGCCAGTTTCACGAGCGTCTTGCCGAGGTTGCCGCCGGAGAAGAGCGCAAGGAACGCCCCGGGTGCCGTCTCGATGCCCTCGAAGACGGTCTCCTTCCAGGTGAGCTTACCGGCCCGCACCCACCCGGCAAGGTCGCGGAGAAAGGCGGCCTGCAGGTCCATGTGCCGTGCGAGGGCGAAGCCTTCCATGCGGATCTGTTTCAGGATGACCTGGATCAGGTTGCTTGGGCCGGGTTGCGGCTCGATGGCGTTGTAGGTGCTGATCTGCCCGCAGAGCGCGATCTTCGCCGATGGGCGCGCGACCTCGATCGCGGCCTGCAGGTGACTGCCGCCGACGTTGTCGAAGTAGACGTCGATCCCGCTGGGCGCGGCCCGTCCCAGGGCGGCGGTCAGGTCCGCCTCGGCCTTGTAGTCGATCGCCTCGTCGGCGCCGATCTCCCTCAGGAAAGCGGCCTTCTCTGGTCCACCCGCCGAGGCGATAACGGTGTGGCCTCGCGCCTTGGCGATCTGCACCGCCATTGAACCGACCGCGCCGGCCCCGCCCGACACGAAGACGATGTCTCCGTCTGTCAGCGCAGCTGTCCGGAGAAGGCCCACATAGGCGGTCAGACCCGACAGGCCTGCCGCCCCGAGAAAGACCTGCGGGGGAAGGCCCATGGCATCGAGCTTCCGCAGCCGCGAAGCTTCGGCGACGAAGCCCTCGCGCCAACCAAAGTCGCTTTGCACGAGGTCGCCCGCCTCGAAGGCCGGATCCTTCGAGGCAGCGACCTCGCCGATGGTGGCGCCCGGGATCGTCTCCCCCAACGGGAGACTGAAGGCCGTGTGCGCCTGCATCCTCAAGCGCACGAATGGATCGACGGAAAGCCAGAGGTTCCGGACCCGAACCTCACCGGCCCGCAGCGGTGGCAGTTGGCCTTCAGCGATATCGAAGTTGGCGTTCGAGGGCGCGCCGACAGGGTAGCTCCTCAAGCGGACTTCGCGGACGGTCGTCATCGACGGGCTCCAAGGCTCATGCGGCTCTAGGCCAGCGTGCTCAGCTGCGAGCGGGTGAACGGAGCGAACTCAGCCGCCGCCTTCCCGCTGCGGACCTTCTCCACCCAGTCGGAATCCGCCAGGATCGCGCGGCCGACCGCCACGAGGTCGAAGTCGCCGCGCGCCAGCATCGCATCCAGCCTGTCGAGCGAGACCGCACGGGCGACAGCGCTGCCGTCACCGAGGCTGACGGCGGCGTCGACATCGAGGCCCACGGAGCCAACGGTCATGGCCAAGCGGCCGCTGAGCTTCTTCGTCCAGCCCGCTAGGTTCAGGTCCGAGCCTTCGAACTCAGGCTCCCAGAAGCGACGTTGCGAGCAGTCGAAGACATCGACGCCGGCATCGGCCATCGGTCCGACGAAGGCCTCGAGCTCGTCCGGCGTCGGGAACAGCTGGACCTCGTAGTCGACCTGTTTGAACTGGGAGAACCGGAAGAAGATCGGGAAGTCCGGACCGGTGGCGGCTCGGCAGGCGCTCACCACCTCGATCGCAAGGCGCAGGCGTCGATCGAAGTCGCCGCCGTACCCGTCGGACCTCTCGTTCGTCCCGGTCCACAGGAACTGGTCGATCAGGAAGCCGTGGGCGCCATGGATGTCGATCCCGTCAGCGCCAATGTCCTTCGCGGCCCGCGCGCTCCGCGCATAGGCCGCCACGACATCGGCGATCTCGCTTTCGGTCGCCGGCTCCCCGACTTTCACGCCGGGCAGGTAGGTCCCGGACGGCGAGAGAAGCGGCGCCTCCGGGTTCGGCGGCGCCTCGGAGAGGGCGCGCGCGGCGCCGACGTGCCAGAGCTGCGGGATGAAGGCGGCGCCGGCCGCCTGCACGTCGCGGGCGATCTCCGCCCACAGTGGCAGCGCGTCGCCGTAGAAGTTCGGGACATCTCCATACTCGAGCGCCGCGGGATGATCGATGGCCACGCCTTCGGTGATCACGGCGCCCACGCCACCCTCGGCGCGCCGCCGGTAGTAGGCGCGCACATCGGGAGTCGGCTGGCCGTTGGGCGAAAACCGCCGGGTCATCGGCGCCATGACGACGCGGTTACGGAGTTCGAGCCCGGCGATACGCACGGGGTCAAAGAGAGTCGGCTGGGCCACGGCTGTGTCTTTCGGGGCAAGGTCATGCTGATCGCGGCGGTGCGCTCGGCCGAGCCTCCGCTCTCGGCCGCGGCTATCGACTTCAGGCGCGTCAGTGAGTGTGGGCGTGTGTGTCCGGCACCACAAACTTCACGGTCTGGGCGTCCAGCACGTTGTGCGTGGCGTCGGCGAGCTCCAGAAGGACCTGATGGCGCCCGGGCGGCAGATCGGCCACGACGAGCGTGTTGTGGTCGTTGGCCTCGGCCCAGTGCCACGGCGTGTTGTCGACGGTGATGTGGAGGTGGCCGATCCGCGGGCTGAGCTTGGCGGCCTCCTCCCCCACGAACGGCGCGAAGCGCATGTGCTCCGCCCGGTACTGCACGATGAGGACGCCGCGCGACAGCGCCTCCGCGAGCGGCGGATCGACGAACAGCTTGGGCGGCGGCTCGTTCGCCAGGTTCGCCCACGGCGAGTCGCCCAGGGCGCCCTTGGCGGATTGCGCGATCGCGGGGGAAGCCAGCCCGGCCTGAACCGAGGCTACAGCGAACGCCGCGCACAAAGCGATCTTGGTCGAACTAGCCATCTTTTCGTCTCCTGGAGACAGGTGGAAAAACGATGCGTTCCGGCTAGGTGAACCTGTGCGGCGGCGTCATCCATTGCACTTTGGTATGGGGGGCGCGGACCCAGCAGAGCTTGGCGGCGCATAGCCGCCTCCCTGAATTTGGGACTACGGGTCGGTGGCCCGCGAGAGGTGCGAGAGCTCAGAGCCGCTCCTGACGATACGATCGTACAATGGACCTGCCGCAGATGATCGAGCCTCCTCGGACAAGCAGAGGAGGTTCACATGATCAGGCCCATTCGGTCGTTCGCGCTCGCCGCCATCGCGGCGACCGCCGCGTGCAGCGCGTCGGCGCAGACCGCCAGGGAGTTCAGGGGACCCACCCCGCTGGTGGCGATCCCCAATGAGCCGCCGCCGAAGCTGATCGTCGATCCGCCGATCCCGGAGCAGCTGGCCCTCGGGCGGGTGTTCATCCAGTACCGCACCGAGAACCTGCGAATCCTGCCGGTGTTCGGCGCCGCCGCCCTGACCGTGTCGCCGCGCGTCGGCCACATGCACATCGTCGTCGACGACGCCACCTGGCCCATCGTGGACACCAACGGCGAGACGTTCGTCGGGGTCGGCCTGAAGCCGGGTCCGCACAAGCTCGTGTTCCAGCTCGCCGACACCTTGCATCGGCCGATCCCGGGAACCGCGCAGACAATCACCTTCGTGGTGCCCGACGTCACCGCTGGCCACGCCCATTAGGAGCTATGTCGCCAGTTTGCGGCTGCACATCCTGCGCCGCGGCGTCCATGCCGCCATTGCGGACGGGCGCGATCTAGGAGCCCGATCCGGCAGGCCTCCGCTGGTGATCAGAGACGAAGAGCTGGTGATGACCGGGTGATGACCGAACGAGAGAGTACCAGAGATGTCTTGAATATTTCCAGAAATATCAACGTGATCGGCTGTGCCCTTCTTGATATGAGCTACCTGTACTGGGACATCGAGCTGGAGGCGTAGCGGCGCCTCAGTGGCTGGCCATCCAGCCTGCGGCCGTCGCCAGGAGGCCGGCGAGCACCTCTGGATCTTTGCGGCCTGTCCTGGCCGGGACGTGAAACGAATGATCGGCGTCGTCGGCCAGGCAAAGGGTCGCGCGCCCGCCAAGCCCACTGACGACGCCGCGCAACAGGTCGAGGTCCGCGAGCGCGTCGTTCGTGCCCTGCAGGAACAGCATCGGGATCGTCACCTCGGCCAGATGCGGTGCGCGCTCCACCGACGGTTTGCCGGCGGGGTGCAGCGGGAAGGCGAAGAATACGAGGCCGCGCACGCCGTCCAGCGGCGCCTTCGCCTGGGCCTGTGAGGTCATGCGTCCGCCGAACGACCGGCCGCCGGCGAAGAGCGGCAGGTCCGGGGCGCGGCGCCGCGCTTCAGCGACGGCGGCGCGGACCGCGGCGTGGGCGACCGGCGGCGCATCCGGCCGTTTGCCGCCCTTCTCCATGTAGGGGAACTGATAGCGCAGGGTGGCGACGCCCAGCGCCTCCAAGCCGTCGGCTGTGGCTGCCATCGATCGGTGGGTCATGCCGGCGCCGGCGCCATGGGCCAGGACGAGGCAAGCCTTCGGGTTGGGCGGCGCCTGCCAGAGGCCTGAGACGGCGTCGGTTCCGGGGATCGGGATAGTGACGGGTTCGGCTGGCATGCCGCGACCATAGACGATCCGGGCCCGGGTCTGCATGCTCTGCGCATGGCCGACGATCTCGACCGCTACCGCGCCAAGCGCCGTTTCGCCGACACGCCCGAGCCCATCGGCGGCGCGCGGACGGGCGACGCCCCGATGTTCGTCATCCAGAAGCATCACGCGCGGCAGATGCACTACGACCTGCGCCTGGAGATGGGCGGGACCCTGAAGAGCTGGGCGGTGCCGCAGGGCCCGTGCCTGGACCCCAAGGTCAAGCGCTTCGCCAAGCTGGTGGAAGACCACCCCATCGACTACGGCAGCTTCGAGGGCCGCATCCCGGCGGGCAACTACGGCGCCGGCACGGTGATCATCTGGGATCACGGGACCTATGTGACGCTCAAGGACCCCGAGCAGGGCCTGGCGGACGGCGAGGTGAAGTTCCGCCTGGCCGGGGAGAAGCTGACCGGCGGCTGGACCTTGGTGCGGCTCAAGGACGATCCCACCAACTGGCTGCTGATCAAGGAGCGCGATCCGTCGGCGCGGCCACTGGCCGACTACGATGTCCTGATCGAGGAGCCCGACAGCGTCGTCACCGGCAAGCCTGTCGACGAGCCTGAGCCCGAGCCGCGCAAGGTGGTGCGTCGCAAGGCGGCCGGGAAGATCGCCGGCGCCGTGGCCGCGCCGATGCCGGCCCGGTGGAAGCCACAGCTCGCGACGCCCGCCGAGGCGGCCCCCAAGGGCAAGGGCTGGATCCACGAGATCAAGTACGACGGCTATCGCACCCTGGTGTTCTTCGAGAACGGCAAAGCTCGGTTGATCACCCGCAACGGGCACGACTGGACGAACCGCTACAGCGCGCTGGCCAAAGCCTTTGAGAAGTTGCCCTGCAAGAGCGCGATCCTCGACGGCGAGGTGGTGGTGCAGGACCCGCGGGGCATGACGTCGATCAACCTGCTGGAGCATGCCCTCTCGGAGGGCGACTCCCATTCGATGACCTATTTCGCCTTCGACCTCTGCTACCTCGACGGCCACGATCTTTCGGGCGCCCGGCTGATCGACCGGAAGCAGGCGCTGGAGGGGCTCATCGGGCCGCTGGTCGACGCCCGCTCGCCGATCCAGATCAGCGACCACGTGGATGGCGACGGCGCTGCCCTGTTCGCCCAGGCGAGCCGGATGGGCCTGGAGGGGATCGTCTCGAAGAAGGCCGATGCGCGCTACGTCCAGGCGCGATCGGCCAGCTGGCTGAAGGTCAAGCGTGTCGACGTAGGCAGTTTCGTGGTGGTGGGCTTCCTGTCGAACCGGCCGAAAACCGCGTCCTCCCTGCTGCTGGCCGAGGAGCGCGGCGGTGAACTCGTTTACGCCTGCCGCGTTGGATCGGGGATCAGCGATCAGACGGCGCGCGAGCTCTATGCCGACTTCTCGAAGCATCTGCGCGACGCCCCGGCGATCACCGTCCCGCGCACACCGGGCGCACGCTTCGTGGAACCGCTGTGGAGCGCAGAAATCGGCTACCGCACCCGCTCAGCCGGCGACGCGCCGCGCGCG